>JAESGM010000281.1_pt1 | contig 73603 bp, 66 predicted proteins | sample 9269721 | NCBI WGS metagenome assembly JAESGM01 (sample SAMN15720920, study PRJNA650825) | algae metagenome | isolation source: Komarekiella atlantica HA4396-MV6 and co-occurring heterotrophs from... | place: USA: Theobald House, Kauai, HI | collected 2009-07-29
TGATCAACCGGGCTAACCTGGGTATGGAAGTGATGCACGAGCGCAATGCTCACAACTTCCCTCTGGATTTGGCTGCGCTTGATTCTGCTCCTGTGGCTCTGAGTGCTCCTGCGATTAATGGTTAATTCAAGAATTCAGACGCGATGAGTCGCGTCTCTACAAACAAAGGCGCTCTCCAGAGATGGGGGGCGCTTTTGTGTTTTTACTTTCTACTTTTTTTAATACCGCAACCAAAACCTTGCTACGGGCCAAGATAATTCACAAAGCGTCCCTTTAGGAGAAAGGGGGACTCGGCGAAATTTACCTTTGAATTGTCGAGCTAAATTCCTAAACTGTTGGGTTCCGCGACCTTCTCTAGATGAGCTAACTCCCAAGCCATCATCTACAATGCTCAAAGTGTACCAACCTTCAGATGAAGAACAAGTAACTTCCAGACGAGTTACTCCTGTGGCGTGTTTGCCAACATTGCACAAAGCTTCTTCCAAGAATCGGCACAGACTCCGCTTTTGCTCAATGTTCAAACGTCGTTCATCTATTGGCTCAAAGGTTCGGATTTTAATCCTGATAGTTTTAAAGCAGGGAAACTCTCGTTCTAAAGTATAGCTATAAACTTGATAGAGAATTTCGTGAAGGGGGTCTTGCAAATTGAGTATTAGACTTTTCCCTAAATAAAGACTGGTATCTTGGGTTGGCGGTTCTCGTTGCAAAAATTCATAAATTCCTCGTAGCTCATGGTTCAATTTTTCAAGTTCTTTTTCTAGTTCTGGTAGTAATTCATTGGCTGGCGAATCCTGATCTCGAACTAGCTTCAAAACTTTAGCCAGGTTTTGCAGAGGCCCATTGTGAATTGTTTCAAATGTACGCTCAATAATAGCTTGGCGAGCTTGAATTCTAGACCTCAAAGCTTGATCGTATTGATATAAAGCTGTGAGTTCTATACCATTTAAAGCTAAAACCAGGAGTGCTGGTATTACCGGAACCCACCAACCCCAAGTCAGAAGTAAATAACTAAAAACTACTAGGCTAAAGCTAGCAATTCCAACAACTACAAAATTTTCTAGAGGAGATTTAGTTAGCCTAGCACTAGCAATTCCGAAAAAACCCCAAGCAAAAATCCACAAATATTCCCATCTATCATCCCAGGTGTTTAAAAGTGGTCGAGAGTCAAGTACTGCACTGATAATTTGGCTAACAGCATGGGCTTGAATTTCTACACCATAAACTCGTCCGGTTGCAGGTTTAATAGATTCAATGGCTGAAGTAGTGATAAAATCTTTGCGGCTAGGGGCAGTCATCCCAATAATTACAATGCGATCGCGTATCCAATCTGGATTAAATTTATTGCTTTGGAAATCATTTAAAGATAAGCTTCTAAATCTTTCTTTACCACTCCGAAAATTCAGTAGTACCTGAACTCCACCTGCATCAGTTCGCACATATCCGCCAGAGTTGGGTAAAAACCTGGGTAGTTCGGTATTGCCAAACCTCATAGCAGCGCGATCGCGAATACCATTATCTAAACTAATACCTTCATTATCTAAATAAACTTCTGTTAAACGTATAGACAAAGATAATTTGTATCCTTGAGGTGTTGGTGTTCCCAATAGGCTGCGTCTTAATTTACCATCACTATCGGTAATTTGATCTGCAAAACCTACTTGTTGGGATGACAATGCTTGTGGTGGGGCTACTTGATCAGGTAAGACTTTTTCAATAGCAATTAAATTTTTAATACTTTTAAAAGCTGCAACCAGTTCAGTATGACCTGGGTCAACTGGTAAATCTCTATAAATATCAAGACCAATTACTCTCGGCTGATAAGCCTGCAACTTTAACAGTAATTGTGCCAAGTCACGATCTGATATGGGAGAATCTATGGGATAATTTTTGCGAGTACGTATATCATCTTCATTAATTCCCACAATCACAATTCGTTCATCTATAGATTCTTCAGGACGCAGACGCAGAAAGCTATCAAAAGCTAGCCACTCTAAAGATTGCATTGCACCAGTGAGGCGAACAATAATTGCTAGTCCAATTACTGCAATACCGGGTAATGCACCTACACGCCAAATGACCATTTCTTCTTTGATTCTTGCCCAAATTCCAGTTTGCATAAGCGTCTGCTTTAGTCTTTAGCCCTCAGCTATTGATCACTCATTATTAATTAATAAAAAAGTTAAACTTCTACTAATCTCTAATAACTAATGATCTTTGACTCTTAATGCGTAACTAATCAATCAATCCTTCTTCTCTAGCTCGCATTTCAGTTTGAATACGGATATTCTTTCCATCTTCTGGGTAAACATCTAAAGCGTCTTGCAATTTACTCCAGTAATGACGCACCATGCGTTCAGATATACACATTCGTTCAGCAATAGTTTTATCTTGCAATCCTTCTTCAAATGCCAAAGTCAATATCCTCAGCCATTCTGGTTTCACCTCTAATCCTGAATGAATGCCTTTGATGTCTTTTGTATGAGTTAATCCTTGTAATGCCCAATCAACTCTAGTCAACATTTCCTGAGTAGAAAGACTTTTATCTGCAACTGTAAAACCTCCTTTATGACTATCAATATCAGGTCTAATTCTCACCAGTGTTCTTACATTAGCACTTTGGACTACAAGATTCAGATTGGGATAATTTTTCATCAGAGTCCTGAGCAGTTGAACACCTGTATCAGGTCGTGCGGTCATTCCAATAGTAAATGGAAGAGAAAGATCCATAACCACGATATCGGGCTGTGAGCTAGTAACTTGATTGAGAGCGTTCTTCGCATCTACAGCACTGATAAATTCAGCACCAGGGTAGTGTTTTCGCAGTACATCTACTGTTCCAGCTAAAACTGATTCGTGGTCATCAATTACCAGAATTTTCAGCGATGCCTTCTCGGTTAAAACTTGTTTCATAATTAACACCCTGCCAACTGTTCACGTAGATATGAATTTTTCTTTTTGCCTGCATAAATAAATTTCCTTATATAAAATTGTCTTATTTAGTAATATACTTATTAGTGAAATATCACAGCCTTTTTACTCATAATAGTTCTTTATCGGTTTCTTTGAAGAAAGCAAAAGACAATTTAATGATTATGCTTACCAACATAAATAACATGCAATAGTAAGATTTTGACTACGACAAAAGCATTTCCCTGAAGTTAAAAATTGAAAGCTTTCGCAAAGATACTTTAACTCTGGTAAGTTAGAATAAAAAACAAATGTAGATGTATCAGGATATATAATTTGTACTATTAACTCACCGATATTTTTACGTTCTTCTAAATTAATATAAATTGATATTGGCATCAAAACTTCTGACAAAGTTATAATAAGCAACTCCTCTAAAGCTCTTAAAACTATCAGACTGCGCTCAGCTGATTCATGCCGCCAGCACGTTGGCATATTGATGTGAAAATATAGGTGAGGATTTGATACAAGCCACGGTTCTAACAAGCACTCAATAGCCAAAGGTAAGCTATCTTGAAGATACGCCGGAAATAGGCGATCGCTTAATTGCACTAAAGAGTGATGAAAATTATCGACTTGTTTTAGACATTCTTGAGTTCTATTAATTGACAAATTCACATTATCTCTAGCCAATAAATCTAAGCTACGACGAATTGTGAAAGATTCTTGTAATAAGTCTTCTCGGATTCTTTCTGCTTCTAAGAATAGTCGCATAGACTGTCTAGAAGACCACCATTGCAATGCTTGTTGAATTCTATGGTAGGAAGTCAGAAACCTCACAATAGTCATAACGTAGACAATTAAAAGTATAATTTGTGTACACAATTTCAGACTCACAGGATATCGCTATGTTAATTATTTTACTAGCACCAGAAAAAAATGCTAAGTAAGTCATGGCATGTTGATGCCGAATAAATTGTTTAAAGTGTAAAAGAAAATTGCTAAAATATGCCACGGCGACTTTCAAAAATTGCATGATGGATAAATGAGTCAACGTAATATTTTTCATGGTTGGTTTGTCTAAAAACAGCGATGTTTTCTGGTCTGATGAGAAAAATGAGATCTGTAGTATTGAATCGCTACACAATACATAGATTGAAGCTGCTTATAAATCAGTTATTAATCTTGCTTTTCTCAAGATAAATTGCAATGCTGTCTCTTCTTTGGAAATAATGTCAGCTTGCGCCTCCATCCCTGATTGAATAAGACACTGGCGATCACCATTTCCAAATGTCAGATTTTCAGGCTGAATAGTCGCTTCAAAGTAGCTAGCAGCAGGAGATGTGGAACTTGATGTTGCTGAACCTGTATTGTTATTTTGCGGGGTAATTGCATCTGGAGAAACGGTTTTAATAACGCCTTTAAGAGTACCATAATCAGGATAGGGACAAGCATTAATTCGTAGTTGTACTTTTTGATCAGCTGCGACATTTTTAATTTCCTGAGTAGGAATCATTGCCTTAACGACTAAAGGAGCATTGGTAGGAGCAATTTCTGCAATAGCTTCGCTAGCACGCAACACTTGACCAGGGTTTCGCAAATTTAGCTTAAGAATGATACCATTACTACTTGCCCGTAAAATAGTATCTTGTATTTGATTTGCAACCTGTTGAAGTTCTTTTTGAGATTGTCCAAGTTGGCTTTGCATTTCTACTCGCCGTTGAATTAAGGCTTGTTTTTCTTTTTTTAAAGTAGCAATAGTTGCTTCACCTTTAGCAGTTTCTTGAGCAATTCTTTCTTGGGCGATCGCCACTGTTGCGGTAGTAGGATTAACGGCAGATTTAGCTGATTCTACTTTAGCTTTGGCGATTTCAACAGCTTTTTTTTCTCCTTCAAGTACTGCTTTTGTCTGCTCAACTAGAAGTTTTTTCTGTTCAAATTCGCGCCGACCAATTGCACCAATTTCTGTTAGTTGCTCATAGCGATCGCGATCCAACTTTGCAAAGTCTAAATCAGCTTGAGCTTTTTGTAAATCTGCTCCTGCTTTTTGCAAGCTTGCTTCTGCTGCTAGTAAATCATTACTAGTAATAACTTGGCGTTCTTGATATTCCCGTTGATTACGTCCCAAATCCGCTTTAGCTGAAGAAACCGTCCGCTCTGCTACTTTTTCTTCAGCTAAAATTTGGGCATCTAGAGTTTTAATTTGGGCATCAATTTGAACTACTTGTAACCTATTCTGTTGGATACTACCTTGGAGTTGGCTCTTTTTAATTTGCAGTTGTTCATCATCAAGGCGAGCGATCGCATCTCCTTGTTTAACAAGCTGATTTTCTTTAACTAAGATAGTTTTAACAGTTCCTTCAACTTTCGGTTGCACTAGCCGGATTTCTCCCGTGGGGCGTACAGTGGCAGGAGCTTTCACTGTGACGTCATATCTAAACCATGAGGAAAGGCTAATCCCAGCACCAACACTCGCAATCAGAAAAATCCCCGCTAAAGATGTCCAACGACTAACAGGAGGAAGAAACTCTTCACTTTGAACTGATGGGAGAAGCTTTTTATTGTGGGTGTGCAACATAATTACCTGAATAAATATCAATAATTAAGGATTTAAAAAGTCCAAATGATCTCCTGTTTTGGAGTACAAATCCTCTAAAGAACCTTGAATTTTTAACTTGCCTTGATCTAGCAACACAACCCAATCAGCGCGATTAATTACCTTGGGACGGTGAGTAATTAAAATCGTGGTTTTACCCCGACGATGCTTAAATAATTGATCCAAAACTTGCGCTTCGCTAACTGGATCGAGTCCACCAGTAGATTCATCCAAAATTAGTACTGGTGGATCTGTAACAATGGCTCGTGCTATTGCCAATCGTTGGCGTTGTCCTCCAGAAATATTTGCCCCAAATTCTCCCAAAACAGTTTGATATTTATCAGGAAGTTTACTGATAAAACTATCAGCATCCGCAATTTGGCAAGCTTTTACAATTTGCTCAAAGGTAACGTGAGGCGCTCCTAAGCGAAAGTTTTCTACAATAGAACGGCTCCAAAAGTGAGCATCTTGAGGAACGAGAACCACTTGTTGACGTAGACAATCAAGAGATAAATCTTGTAGGTTATAATAACCAATGCGAATATTGCCAGATTGTAAGGAATATAAGCCAGCAATTAGTTTAGCTAAAGTACTTTTACCACAACCAGATTTACCAATAATGGCGACAACTTTACCACCAGGAATTGTTAAAGAAAAATTTTCTAGTAAGTCAAGCCGACCAGCATAATGAAAGTTGACATTTGTACAGGTAATGTCAGCATCTCCGGGAATTTTCGCAAAAGGCTTTTTACCATCACCCTCATTTTCTGCTGTGGCATCGATAACTTCTGTAAGGCGTTGTGTGGCAGTTTTGGCACGAGTAAATTCATCTACAAAAGTTATTACAGTACCAATTAAACCTACAAAATTACCATTCATTGAATTAAATGCTAGTAGTTGCCCAATACTGAGATTTTCAGCAGGATTGATAACTAGATTTCCACCGAACCACAGCAAGGCAACACTGCCAATACCAGAAACTAAAGTCGAAAAACTGCTATTGATAATACCAATTTGTATCGTACTCAGCGATAGTTTAGCAACACGACTAAATCTATTTTGAAACTCATCCCAAAATTGAGGTGAAGCTGTAGTAGTTTTGAGAGTGAGTGCGCCTTTAAATGTTTCTACTAAAACGCCTTGTGCTTCGGCTTCTGTGATTAAAACATCGCGGGTTTTTTGCTGTAAAGTAGGCTGAAAAACAATTGTAGATAGAGACATAAATGCAGCTACAAATATAGCTAATACAGTCAGTTTCCAGCTATAAAAAACCATGAAAAAAATAGAAATTATTGCAATAAAAAACTTGCTCGGCAGCGTAACAACCACTTGAGAAACTAACTGATTAATCTGCTCGATATCTCTAAGGCGGCTAACAATTTCTCCGCTGCGACGGGCTTCATAATAAGAGAGAGGTAATCGCAAAATTTGCCGTCCAAATTCTAGGACTAGCCCTAATTGCAGGCGTTGTGCAAAGTGAGCAATTAAGTTAGACTGCACAAGTGAAAGGCTACTAGAAATAAGATTCATTACTACTACAGCGATCGCCATAGTAGTGAGAAGTTTTGTATCACCCCTAACTAACACATCATCAGTGAGGATTTGTAGCAGAAAAGGAGAAGCTAAAGATAGCAATCCCAAGAGCAGGTTGAGAGGCAACGCTTGAGCTAAAATGCTGCGGAAAGTCCAAACGCGCTTAAAGAAACGCCAAAAACCACCAACTTCATCATTCTTTTGGTCAGTGAAGGTTGGATCTGGTTCCAGCAAAAGCATCAACCAATCTGTCCAACCCTCTACTAAATCTTTTTTAGACAGATAACGAATGCCTACAGCCGGATCTGCAACTACACATTTATTGCCCTTCTTGCCATATAAAACTACCCAGTGATGCCCTTTCCAGTGAATAATTGCTGGTAGGGGTGCTTCGTTCATCCGGTCTAAAAGTTCTGGCGAAGTCTTAACTGGACGAGCGTTGAACCCAAGTGTTTCTGCTCCTCGCTTTAGTCCTAATAATGTGGTTCCAAGCTGTCCAGTTCCTACCGCTTCACGGATGTGACTGAGCGTAAAAGTGCGCCCATAGTATTTAGAAATTGAAGCAAGACAAGCAGCGCCACAATCTTCTTCGCTGTGTTGCTCAACGTGAGGGTATTTCATAAGGTAAGAAGCCTGTCTTGATTTACCTATTATTCAAGATGAAAAAACACCCTGATTTAAGATTTTGATGGCTTACACAAACTGTTTATAACGGTGTTTGTGTTAAAGAGCTTGGTTGAGGCCCAAATACAAACGATGACTCCCAGGCAAACTGAATTTCATCTGGAGTAAGTCCAGGGTTGCCAAATACAACACCAGCCCCCAAGATGAACAAGTAAGTATTAAGATCAAAACTAACTTGCAGATTTCCTCCGCTGACGGCAGCAGATTCTTCTAAGTTGAGTTCTGTAAAAAGCGGGCTTATGTCTTCCATTGCTTCCTTGTATTAAAATTAGGTATAACGGTGAGTAAATTGACAACCTAGGAACATAAAATAAACTATGAGCTTGGTACGAAACTAGTAGTATTAGCTTTTAACTATTTACTTTTGGCTCAAGGTTATTGAAAAATTTCAAGGTAAATCCTATAAGGCTAATCCTAAGTTAGGATAACTGCTTTCGGTAGGAGGGATAGAGGGAGAGGAATCAGAGACATTAAGAGTTACAGACTCCTGAGCACCATCAACGTATTTGATAATGACACTCAGAAAATCAGCACTCACAATAGCTACTGGTTTACCAGAATCACCGCCACTAACCACAGCAGATTCTTCCACCGTTACTTCCGTAAACAGAGGGTTTTTCTTTGTCGTTGGCATTCTCGTTCTCCTTGAATTGACTTCGTGGTACGCTCTGGGTTAAACAGGTAGTGAATCCAAATACTGGAACACTCAAAAATGTCCCAGTATTTAGAAAAGTTATAGTTATTATTTGCTTATCCCTCAAGCATTCCTGGGGAGACCTGAAAAATTTGGAATGTAGAATTCCAAAGATTTTCAGGCAATTACACGGCCAAAATTTAACCGTTACCTAGGAATTAAAGACCCAGACCAGGAGATTCAACATAAACAGCGCTTTCAAAAGCGAAGTTGGTTTCTTGAGCTGTCAATCCGGGGACACCAAACACGGTGCCAGCGCCCAAGATGAACAGGTATTGGTTAAGACCAAAGTTAACTTCAGTACCACCGCTAACGGTAGCAGATTCTTCAGCTGTGATTTCGGTGAAAAGAGCGTTGTTGATAGCTTGCATGATTGTTTAGTCCTTAATTGAAATTGATTTACTGCCAGCTACTAGTTGATGACCTTTCGGCTGCTCAACTCCTCGCTTGATTCACACAATACGTGGAAGCACTTAGGTTAGTCATTTACACTTTGTGCAAACTTAATTACCAGATTTAGAAAACTTGATTGCATAATTGCGACAGCGCCATTTCCGAAAAATACATACAGCAATTACATGTACATGCCGTAGAAGTACGTATACATTTAATAACTTGATAACTACTATTTATTTCAGTTTCTCCCAATTATTGAAGAAGGAATTATGAGATGTAGTAAAAGATCTCACACACATGCAAGGAGAGAGGCTTTAAGGCTCACTCCCCTTGTATTTTTAGATATCCATCCAAATACCCAGATTTTTTTAACATTTGCCAGAGCGATCGCTCCAGTGAGAACCAAAGGCTTAAACCTACGTTGTTCATTCTCAATAAACTCAAGTTTTTATCGATTATCATAAAGGCTGATTTGTCAAGGTAGCGCTAATAGATAGTCTTATTGGAAAGAGGTAGAGATTAGCTCTGTATTTTACTCAACTACAAACCGCGTATTTGCTGTTCTTCTACGCCAGGTAAAAGTAACGAATTATTAACTCTTTGTATATAAATTTAATAACATTCGGGATTGCTCTATCCTGATAACGTAAAACACTGAGTCTATAAAGGGTATAGCTGCTTAGACTGAATGAATCAGTGGCTATTTACTGCGACAAAAACCAAAAAAACGTATTAAATGATACAGTTTTTTAGTTCTACTAAATAGAAAATCAATCAAATTTATTCTTTTAGTCATAAATTCACTAGAGTGCTATAGAAACTAGTCTCATAACACCTGTACAAAAATGTCTGTGTTTTTCCCTTAAGGTTAGAGTTTTGGATGCTAGGAAAAGTGAGTTATAGAGAAAATAACTGACACAAAAAATGAGATAATTTTTTCAACAGTGTTAGTGAAAATCTTATTAAGTCTCTCTAGTTAAATTAATACTGGTAAGTCTCTTATCAACATTAATTACTACTATTTTATCAGGAATAAATGATTAATAAAGAAGCATTTTCGACCTTAGCATCACATGCTGTCTTTAGCAAGTGTTTTAATAGCTATACAGACAGCAGACCATCCAACCGTTTAGTTTTTAGCAGAAAGTGTAGTCAACACCTGATTGGAAAACTTTGTTTGTGCTCTCACTCTACCCAACTGACAATTCTTCTTACCTCAAGTTTGTTGGATGATATTGACAATTCTAGGCGATCGCCCTCTCAAAGTGTTACTGCTAATTAAAGATTGAGTGAAGGAGACTTGACTGATTAAGAGATTACATAATAACTTCTTAATAACAACTGCAATATTTACAGAAGCACCTATAATTTCCTAAACTCCTACTTAGGTTATTTGACTTTCTGGTTTGCAAATAAGTGGTTCAAATGAAAAATATCAAAAACCACTGGATTTAACTTCTAGCATTAGTTTTTTTCTGGTTAACCTGTGTTTTTCGCGTTTTTAAGGATGGTTTGGAGGATGATGTTCAAATTTATGAACAAACAGAAATCGAAAACAAAAAGTAGGCGTCTGTTTGCAAGAAATTACGCTAAAACAACACAATCTAACTCAAAAGTCAAGATATTTAATCTAGCAATTAAGCGACTTTCTCCCAGTTGGCAAGCTTGCTTACCTCTAGCTTGTCTAATTGTATTGGGCTGGGGTTATGTAGCAGTTGCCCAAACTCCAGCTACAGGCCCAACAACAGCTGATTTAAAGGTTGCTCTTGACACACTGTGGGTAGCGATCGCGGCCTTTTTAGTGTTCTTCATGAACGCTGGTTTTTGTATGTTAGAAACCGGGTTCTGCCGCCAGAAAAACGCTGTCAACGTTCTTGCCAAAAACTTGATTGTGTTTGCTCTTGCCACAGTTGCATTTTGGGCGATCGGCTTCGGGTTAATGTTTGGCGACGGCAATGGCTTCATCGGATTGAATGGGTTTTTCCTAGGAGGAGCAGATAATAGCCCCGCCACAGGAGATGCTTATCAAGGTGTTTATAGCGCTCTTAATTGGGCTGGTGTACCCTTAGCCGCCAAGTTTTTATTCCAGCTAGTATTTGCTGGAACCGCAGCCACAATTGTTTCTGGCGCGGTTGCTGAACGGATTAAGTTTGTTGACTTCCTGATTTTTAGCCTCTTACTCGTAGGTATCGCCTACGCCATCACTGGCCACTGGATTTGGGGTGGTGGTTGGTTAGCAAAAACTGGGTTTTGGGATTTTGCCGGTTCTACAGTAGTTCACTCAGTTGGTGGTTGGGCTGCTTTAATGGGAGCAGCATTTCTTGGGCCACGTATTGGCAAATATCAAGATAAGCAAGTTGTTGCCCTGCCTGGTCACAACATGAGCATTGCAACTTTGGGTTGCTTAATTCTCTGGTTGGGTTGGTTTGGTTTCAACCCCGGTTCTGTAATGGCTGCTGATCCTGGTGCGATCACTCACATTGCCTTAACTACCAATATGGCTGCTGCTACGGGCGGTATTGCTGCAACTGTTACAGCTTGGTTGTATTTAGGTAAACCAGACTTATCGATGATTATCAACGGCATCTTAGCTGGCTTGGTGGGAGTTACAGCATCTTGTGCTTATGTCAGCATTGGCAGTGCTTTCATCATTGGTTTGATTGCTGGAATCATCGTAGTTTTCTCTGTAACATTCTTTGATAAAATCAACATTGATGACCCAGTAGGAGCCACTTCAGTCCATCTAGTCTGTGGTATTTGGGGAACTCTGGCAGTTGGTTTGTGGTCTGTTGGCCCTGGTGTTTATTCCTGGTATGGTGATGGACTTGGCCCAGCCAAAGGTTTATTGGCAGGTGGTGGCTTTGGACAGTTATTCACTCAGCTAATTGGTATTCTCTCGGTAGGCGGTATGACCGTTCTTCTGAGCAGTATTTTCTTGTTGATTCTGAAAGCGACTTTAGGTATTAGAGTATCTAGAGAAGAAGAACTTGAAGGCTTGGATATCGGTGAGCATGGCATGGAAGCCTACAGTGGATTCCTCAAAGAAGCGGATGCATCTGGATTCCCTGAAGGACGTAGCTCTCGTGGTATTTCACAGAGTGGGGATTTACCAAATACTCTGTAGATTTTCAGCCATTTGAATTTATTGCAGATAAATACCCGCCCCTTTGACTTTTGTCTTTCATGTAGGTGGCGGTTTTTTTTACAAAAATTTTAGAAGCAGTTTAGATCTGGCAAAGATTTAAGTGAATGCCCTCACTAAATAGTGAGGGTTTTATTTATGGTGTGCTGATGAGAATAAATTGGGCATCATAATGCCAAGTCGAAGAAATAGTTCTCCGGCAGCTCGTTTTTCTATATAAAACTATAGTATTAGCCGATGACAGGTAGTTTTAGAGATTATCTCTCTGTCTCTCGACATAGTTTGTACACCAAGTTGATTTTGCGATGTATACAGATCCAATGTGTAGCGATCGCAATAGGTATTTGGATGTTATCAGGAGCTAAGTTACAAGCTGCCCAACCATATAAACACTGGAACTCACCCTTGGAATTGACTCAAGAAGAATCTACAAATCAGGAACCAGTTGCACTTCCCTATCAATTAAAGCCAACACCGATTTTGATTGCAGCACCAGAAAACTTTAATCCCGATCTGCGATTACCGCCGCCAACACCGCCAGCGCTACCCAAACCACCACCAACTTATACTGAACCAGTTGAAGCGAGCGCAATTTTAGAAAGTATCCAAACAGATTTTCGCAATGATACAGACAACTTTGGACAAAACAACTTATTCATAGAACCAACAGCTCAGTTTCGATTAAGTAATGGCAATAAAATACTGTTCAAGACAGGTTTTAACTTCTTTGAACAACGAGGTGTTGAATCAATTACCAATATTCCTTTTCAAATTGGATGGGAAGGGAAAATTGGGCAAGTGACATTACAAACAGCAGCCGGGGTTGATTTATTCAACCGTCTACCCACAGCTATCAATCTCAATGCCAAAGTCGAGGCTCCAATTTTACCGCCGAAAGTTTCTTCATCAGGTCGATTACTTTCGGGTTTGACGCTATCGGCTAACTTGGAGCAAGGGCCTTATAAATCCAACGCTCGAACTTTAGAAAATCAAATTACTGCTTGGCGATTTGGCCCTGATTTATACTGGCAAATTGATCGTGACACTAGTTTGTTCTCTTCATTACGCTTAGGTAATTATAACGATGGTAATTCAGAGATACAGTCGTTTAGCAGATTAGAGCGCAAGTTTGGGCAGTTTTCCTTAGCAGCTAACTTGTTCACTTGGAGTTATGATCGCGATTTAGAACGTACAAGTGGCTACTTCTCCCCACCAGATTTCCTGGTTTACAACGCTGAAGTGGCTTGGGAAGGAAATATTTCTGATTTCTTGCGCTGTCGGTTATCTGCCAACTTTGGACGACAGCGACTTAAAGGAGAATTAGATAACGCCAATACCTATCAATCTCGCTGCACGGTAAAACTTTCACCCAGTGTAGAAGCAGATCTCGGCTATAGCTTTAGTAATGTCCGCAATCAAGATACAGGGGCAAGCGCCTACGATGGAAACTCATTGACGGGGCAATTACGGGTCAAATTTTAGACTTATTGCTCAAGTAGGGGCGGTATTACCGTGCTTGGGCAATAAGTCTATATGTATCTAGATTTTCGTCAATTTATATGACTCCTGTAAAGATAGACGCGATTAATCGCGTCTCCACCCCTATCTCCTTTCCTAAACTGTTAGTTAGCTTTCAAAGTTGGGAAGAATGTATTTGATTAGATTTTGCAAGCAACAGTGACTTACAACATGAGGCTTTAGTCGGCATGAGTTCTGATTTTCAACCACCTCCTAAAAGCTTATCCATATTATCTTCTGTAGGAGGAGTAGTTACCGCTGTAATTGCGATCGCAATTTTAAATTTTTGGTCTAAGCAACTCTCTCAGAGTGCTCCTGTAGAAAAGCCTAAAATCTCAATATCTCAAGAAGCTGAAACAGCGGCCATTGACGCCAAATCGGCGACTTTGCCAGGGACACCCGTTAGCCCTAGTCAAATCACAGCAACTCCTTATATTGCTCCTGGAGTTGAAAAACTCACCCCAGAGGAAACTGCAACTGCCCGTCAGGCTTGGTTATACTTCCAACGCAACTGGAACGATGAAACCTGCTTAGTCAATTCCGTTGATGGCTTTACTTCTGTAACAATGTGGGATCAAGCAGCTGCGATCGCAGCTTTAGTCAGTGCTAGAGAACTTAATATTGTACCAGTGGCGGAATTTGAAGCCAAGATGAGCAAGATGTTGAAGACTCTGGCATCGATGCCTTTGTATAAAGGGGAGCTGCCCAACAAAGTCTACAACGCTAAAACTCTGCTACCTGTTAATTACGGTCAACTAAAGAAAAGAGAAGAAATTGGTTGGTCAGCCATCGATTTAGGACGCATGGCAATCTGGCTAAAGATTGTTGGAGCAAAGTATCCAAAGTTGCAACCTCAGACGGATGCTGTCTGGAAACATTGGCGGGTCAAACGGCTTACCAAGAATGGGCAAATGTACGGTACTGCCGTTGTCGAAGGTAAAGAACAGTATAACCAAGAAGGGCGCTTAGGCTACGAGAATTATGCCGCTTATGGCTTGAAGTTGTGGGGTTTAGATGTTAAGCAAGCCTTAAATCATCAATCTCACACCGCTTTTGTGAATCTTTATGGAGAGGGCGTTCCCTATGATCGCCGCGACTATAAAAACTCTGGAGCCAATAATTACGTTCTCAGTGAACCTTATATTTTGGATGGTATTGAAACTGGGTTTCAAGCTTTGCCTAAAGCATACGCCGACAGAATTTTAGCCGCTCAAGAGGCTCGCTACCGAGCAACAAAACAATTAACTGCTGTCACAGAAGACAACTTGGATCGTCCTCCCTACTTCGTTTACAGCAGCTTATTTGTTAATGGAGAACCCTGGGCTACCATCACAGATACTCAACAACAGCACAACAACTTGCGGTTTCTTAGTGCCAAAGCTGCGATCGGCTGGCATATGCTTTATAACACTGCGTACACACGCCAGTTATTTGATTTCGCTCAAACTAACCTCAAGTCTCAAACTGGCTGGTATAACGGCTTCTACGAGTCTCTACGTCAGCCGAATAAAGCTCTCACAGCCAATAATAATGGTGTGATTTTGGAGAGCTTGCTCTACAAGCAAGTTGGACAACCGCTGACCATTTGGGCGGGGGTAGGGAGATAGAAGTCAACACCTGTGGCTTTCGGGTGTCTGCTCCATCGCATTTTTAGAGCGCTTAACCACGGGAGATACTGAACTTGACCTTCTAGGTCTTTCTCTTGACTACACTGCATAATTGAAGCATAAAAGCCTCTTAACAGAAATTGAAACGTCTGCGAATGCTAGTGGTGTAATAATTCCTTCCCTAATAGTATGTTCTTCAACGTACTTACCATCTTGAGGGTTCCTTAACACAATCATCTGCTTGGTAGATAAGTCTAAAACCCAATATTCCTGAATCGCAGCCGTTGCATAAATCGCAGCTTTGATATCCAAGTCTTTCTTTAAGCTTGTCTTAGCAACTTCTACAATCCAGAAGATATCTTTAGGAGCGGGATGGCGATCGCTGTAGGATGATTCTGGAAGTCGAACAATTGCAATATCAGGTTCGGGTTCCGAGTCGGATAGTGTAATGGGCCCATTGAAACGAACATCAGCTTTACCTGACAGCAACTCTTCTAAATATTTTGCACCTCGTTTTGCTGTAGTGTAATGAATTGGGGTTTCTGGACTCATCTCAACAATTTCGCCTGCTAGCAATTCCACATGACGACCACGCAAAATGCCCGCTTCAACCATGCGATGATAGTCGTCTACAGACCATTTAGCCAACGTCTTCATAGCAAAACTGCTCACATTCTTGTGATAGACCTAGTTCAATTTTATGGGTTTTTAGTTGATAAGGGCCTTAATCAACATAAAATTCTAGTCGTGCCAAGCGATCGCCTCAAGACTTTTGGCTTTTTTAATCGTGACTACTTGTTCTAAAAAACTGATAAAGTTCCCTTTGTTGTAAGGTAGGAATTCAGAATTTGAGAACGAGCAGATTCTAACTGCTGACTAAGAGAGCCTTCTTGATTTTGCATTACGTGCCATAACTTAATTTAGAGTAATGTATAACACTTGAGTTTGGTTAACTTATAAATCTTTAACCCAGGGCGGTTGAAGTCGCTGTTATTATGGCAAATTCGGACTGCACCGATTATATACAGAACTTTTCTTAAATCTGGAAAATATACCAGGAATGCTCCGTCTATTTACCCAATTTGTCATAAAAATATAAAAATTTTCCGTATAATTCACCCTGATATTCAGAATTTTTCCGAATATCATTCACTAGCGCTACTTGTCTCATTTGTGCAGTCGCGCCACTACGCTCCTAATTCCTTCTTGGTATATGCTATACAAGCACCGTCAACAAAAGCTGTTGAGATGGATTGCATTACTCCTGGTGGGGACATTTCTGCAATTTTGGTTTTACATCCCAACACCAGTCTTATCGCAAAATTCTAATAGCTGTAGCAATATTACAGTTCCGCTCACACCTGATGAACAGACTTACGCTCGTGCTGCTTGGCAGTATTTTGTCAAAAATTATCAGCCAGCAACCGGATTTACAAATTCCACCGGGGGTTATCCTTCCGGCACAATTTGGGACATGGGTAACTACCTGATGGCGTTAAATGCTGCACGCTGGTTGAATTTGACTGACCAAGCAGACTTTGATGCTCGTCTCAATAAGTTTTTGACGACTCTCAGCAGCCTGAAACTATTTGAGGATGCCTTACCGAATAAAGTCTATAACGCGGCCACTGCACAGATAGTTGATTACGGAAACAATCCGATTGAGCGTGGTATTGGCTGGTCTGCTTTAGACCTTGGTCGGATGCTAGCTGCATTTGATGTCATCCGCACCTGTCATCCTGAATATAATGACTGGCTAAAAGGAATTGTAGCAAAGTGGCAGGTAGGGCGATCGCTTAAAGATGGACAACTTTTTGGCGCTACTGTTCTGCCAGATAATAAAACGTTATTGGTGCAAGAAGGACGACTTGGTTACGAAGAATACGGCGCTAGGGGTTATCAACTTTGGGGCTTTTCTGCACCGAAAGCTATTTCTCTAGACCCATTTAAGTTAGTCGAAATTAATGGTGTTAAAATTCCCGTTGATACCCGTGATTTCAAAAGCACTAACGCTAATAATTATGTTGTTAGTGAGTCTTATATCCTTGATGGAATTGAATTTGGCTTGCAAGGTGAGTTAGCTGATTTTGCTGCTAGGGTTTTAGATGTGCAAAAACGGCGCTATGATGCCACAGGTCAGCTGACTGCGGTTACAGAAGATAACATCGATCAAGCACCTTATTTTCTTTACAACACCGTCTACGCTAATGGTGAAACCTGGGCAACAATCACCGATACCAACCAGCCTTACCCACAGCTACGCAGCCTCAGTACAAAAGCTGCCTTTGGCTGGCGCTATCTTTTCCCAGATAATGCCTATGCCCAAAAAGTTTTTGATGCAGTTAAGAATCTCCGTAGCCCCGATGACGCTGGTTACTATGCTGGTATCTATGAAGAATCAAAGCAACCTAATAAAGCCTTAACAGGTAATACCAATGGGCTAATTTTAGAGATTCTCTACTACAAAGCCAGGGGAAATCGTCCTTTAATTGGATCTGTTTCTGCTAGTGCGTCTACTAGTAAGCCCAGTGCGAATGCTTCTGCTGCAACACCCTCAAATCAAGCGAATTCCCCTGTTGCGACTCCAACTCTAACCACTGCGGACACTTCTAAAGTTATCGAAGTGGCCGTTGCACCCATTTCACCAGTTGGTAGCCCTCGGCCCTCTAACCTTAAGTTAGTTCGACCGCTGACAGTCGTCGAACGGCGCTATGCAGAAGCAGCATGGCGCTACTTTCAGGCAAATTATCATTCCAAAAGTGGGTTAATAGACGATCGCAGTGACTTCAAAGGTGCAACTCTCTGGGGTTTGGGAGATTATTTAGCAGCACTCCATGCAGCGCGATCGCTCGATATAATTAGTGCCAAAGAATTTGACCAGCGCACTCGTCATCTTTTAGCAGCCTTGACAAAGCTGCCATTATTTGCTGGAGAGTTACCAAGTCGGGGTTATGATACGCGATCGCTGCAAGCTGTAGATTACGGTGGTAATCCAGTTCCACAAGGTAACGGCTGGTCATCTCTTGATGTAGGTAGGATATTGGCAGCGCTTTACAACTTAAAAAGTTGTCATCCAGAATACACGGCTGCTGTGGATAAAATTGTGCTGGATTGGTCATACTTGCGAGTCGTGCGTGAGGGTATGCTTTCTAGCGCCACTGTCACCAAAGATGATGGGCGATCGCTTACCCGTGTTAATCCTGAAACCCGCCTGGGCTATGAAGAATATGCAGCTCTGGCTTTTCAATTATGGGGATTTGATGTGATGCGTTCTGCTGTTGGGGGTGAATATCAAACTGCTTTGGTGGAAGGCGTGAAAGTGCCAATCCAGCGCCGCCGCACCGACACTAACTCAAAAAACCAATACACAGTTAGCAATCCGTTCTTGCTGTATGCTCTGGAGTTTGGACTAGATCCGCAAATGCGATCGCTATTTCAGCCAATTTTCCAGGCGCAAGCCGAGCGTTACCGTCGCACCGGAACCCTCACAGCCTCAGCTACCACCTTAATTGATCGCAAACCATACACTGTTCACAGCACGATTACTGGACAAGGCGACCCTTGGGTGGCTTTAGGAGATGATGGTCAACCTGTACCAAAAGCGCGAGTAGTCAGTACAGCAGTGGCTTTTGCTTATCATGCCTTGCTTCCAGAAAACAAGTATGCTCAAGAGTTACTGCGAGGGACGACAGATTTATACAACCCATTAGCTGGCTTTTATGAGGGCTTCTATGAAACCACAGGTAAAACAGCGATTGGTTTTACTAGCAGCACCAACAGCATGATTTTACAATCCCTGCTTTACACAGTAATGAATCGGCAACCCTTGATTCGCCCATCTACCGCTATGAACTCTCCTTGGTGGCAGACTGTAGCCAAGGGAAATTCTGGTCGAGGTTTACCTAGTACTGCAACGCAAAAAGCCAAATTGATTTCTGATCGCTCTGGGAATTACTGGGTTTCAGGGAAACGCGATGGGCTGCGCCGCGCCGTAGGCGATCGCGTTTAAGTTTCGCATTTCCAGGTTGGGGTAGCTGTGCAAGTTTTGTTTTACCGTTTTCTGTAACTGTTGGTTTTCCTGTAATCTGCTGATAGCGTTTCAGAACCGACAACAAGTTACCCAGACAATAGGTTGACCGGGACAAAATACGGGAAGCCATACCAGAGAAGCATATTCAAACTTTACTAATGCCTCTCTCGATATGGCTTCACGACCGTACCATAAATCGTGGACGTCTGCGTTTGGATCTTGAGAAGCTGCAAACAGATAGAGTTGCAGCACTGGGAGGAAAGCTACTATTTGTCAAATCTGCGTTGCTTGGATGTAATTGCTTGTGTTTGGCTTTAATTACATCTACATGATTGGGAAAATATATCTCTAGTAAACATTTCCATCTCATACAAGTGTTTTTAGTCATGTAATTCATGAAAATGCCAACTGCTGTAACTCAAGCGCTCGCCTTGATGCGAATGATGATGTGAAGTTATCAGTGAGCCTAACTGGCTTTATGGTCATCACCTACCTGCCTGCCGGAGGCGATCGCAAAATCCAAAAACTCTCTCAAAGCCTCATTTAGTCTGGAACTCACGGTAAGCTGAGTTTAGTTCTTTGTACTTTATATGAAGCTTGTTAATTATGAACGGAACTTGGGAATACTTGTTATGAAGCAATGGCTTCATTACTTGCCTGACCGCCATAGCAAAAGCATGAAAATTCACAACTCTGATAATCATTTCAAATTTATGTGGAAGAGACGGCTGCTACTAATGATGCTAATTTTGCTAACTTGCTCCTGGAGGTAAAAATCTACGAGCAGTTAGAGATGGCGCAGCCTTCGGCAACCAAGCAGTTGTGAAGCCTAACAATGCATCTATATTGTTGGGTCTGTATTTTTATTTTTGGTATCAATATGACTTCAGTTCCCGTTATTGACAATTCATCCACTTTTTCAGGCAATAGTCGCTCAAGCTTAAAAAAAAGAACGCTACTATTTCGCTATTTGGCAGAAATTAATTTAATTTTTGGTATTTGGTATTTGCAATGGCGCATCACCCATTCAATCAATTTTGAGGCGCTGTGGCTTTCTATTCCGTTGCTGCTAGCAGAAATTTATAGCTTTTTTGGTGGTGTAATGTTTGTGATTGGCTTGTGGCGTCCTTTAGTCCGACAGATTAAGTCTATCGACCAGATGACCCCACCTCTACCCAGATCTGAATGGCCTACTGTAGATGTGTTTGTGACATGTTACAACGAACCACCAGAAATTGTAGAACAAACTGCTCAGGCGGCTCTAGCAATTGATTATCCTCCAACAAAGTTGCGCGTTTATGTATTGGATGATGGTAACTCAGCTGCTATGCGAGCTATGACGGAAAAGCTCTGTATCGAAGATTTACAGTCCCCACTACTACAGCAAGAAGCTGCTCAGATTTACGCAGAACATGCTTATTTATTAAAGCGCTTTCAGCAACTCGAAAAGTTGACACCTAATACTCAAGCTGCTGAACAATGGTTACAAGAATTATCACCAGAACAAGCTCAAAGTGTTGACCAAACTGCTGCCGGATTTGTGCAAAGTTTGCAACAGTTAATTTTATGGTTGCATCCTGCTGATCAAAGTATTAGTAATTCTCCTGCAACAACATTAAGTAATCGCCTCACCGCTGAACGGCTGTTATTAGAAGAAGCTATTCGCCAAAAAGAACTTGAGTTAGTTGAACTCGCTCGTTTTCGTTACATTGCTCGCCCAAAACCAGCTGGCGTACCGCACCATGCTAAAGCTGGCAATCTCAATTATGCGATTTTTTCTGGGGAAACTTCAGGCGATTTTATTCTTACTCTAGATGCTGATCATATTCCCAAGCCACAATTTCTCAAGCGTGTCTTGCCATATTTCTACACTTACAATATTTTTACAGGAAAATATGAACATAATCGAATTGCTTTTGTACAGACTCCCCAGGATTTTTACAACATTCCTCCAGGCGATCCTTTTGGACATCAAGCACATTTATTTTATGGCCCACTCCAACAGGGTAAAGATGGCATGAATGCCGCTTTCTATACAGGAACAGATGCAATATTGAGACGTGAAGCACTCATTAATGTTGGATTGCAATACTTTTCTGATGAGTTTGCTAAAGATGAAAAACGTTTAGATGAATTCCAATTAGTTGGTGGTGTATCTAGCAATAGTATTACAGAAGATATGAATACAGCTATGCGTCTGCATGGCGCTGGTTGGAAATCTGTTTATCATCATGAACTTTTAGCAGAAGGTTTAGCACCCGATGATTTAAAATCTACTTTAAAACAACGATTACGGTGGGCACAAGGTACTATTCAAGTGCTACTTCGAGAAAATCCACTCACGAAATCAGGGCTAACATTTTGGCAACGGTTGCATTATTTTAAGACAATGTATAGTTACTTTTCGGGTTTTGCTACTGTTGTTTTTATCTCTTGTCCAATTATTTATTTTTTCACGGATATTGTTCCAGTGAAAACCTACGGCCCTGATTTTGCTCTCCACTTTTTCCCGGCTTTTATGATCAACCGCCTGACTTTTATCGCAGCTACTTGGGGCATTCCCGCTAGAGAAGTTTGGCGAGCAGAGCAATACGCGATCGCCTTATTTCCTTTGTTTATCCAAGCTGTGTTGAGTGTATTTATTGGAGGCAATCTAAAATTTCAAGTAACGCCTAAACAGCGCCAGTCTGGAATTTATCTCCAACTTGTTTGGCCTCAATTACTCGTTTTCTTGTTTACTATTTTAGGTATATTGTGGAGTCTTTATCGCTTTGTAATTGGTCATTTAAATTCTCCTTGGGTTCACCTATTAAATAGTGCTTGGGCTATTTATAATTTGTTCCTTTTGTGGGCTATTATCCGAGCTTCTTTCTGGGAACCAGCAAAAGATATCTAATAAATTGATGTGCTTATTAGGTACATTTTTTTAGTTGTGGCTGTCATGAGTATCCAAAGGACAAATGACTCATGACGAAGGACAATCTCCATGAGAAATGTACAATTTAAAAATAAAACAGCTATGAACCCTTATTTGGACTCCAACAAATTTGCTCAACAAACTGTCTTAACAATTTATGCTCATGCTGATGATGAAGTATTACCTGCTGCTGGTACTCTCAGTTTAATGTCTAAGACGGGATGGAACGTTCGCTGCTTGATTTTAACTGATGGCAGTCTTTCTAGCTCGGCTATAAAGGGTACACGTCATCAAGAAGCAGAGGCAGCTGGTAAAATTATCGGCGCAACTTACGAGTTTTATGCTCTTGAGGAGTGTAATTTCTCAACACAAACAGTGATTAAAGTTGCTGAAGAAGCTATTAAACGTTGGCAACCAAATCTGATTATTACTCATGCACCACAATCTGAAAAATATGGGCATAGAGATCATGAAGTATGTGCGATCGCAATTTCTAATGTGGCTACTCGTAAAAATATTCCTCTGTGGTATTCAGCGCCACCTGTTTTTTTGCGCGGGTTTGAACCCAACTTTTTTGTGGATATAACCCCCGTGATTGAGGAAAAAATTGCAGCTATTGGTTGTTATGAATCAGAAATGTCTAAAGCATTTATGCAACTCGACGCTATACTCGTTTTATCTCGATTCTGGGCACGAGAATTAGGTCAAAAGGATGGTTATTTTGAAGCTTTTGAAATTGCTCGACAATGGGTTGATGCTAGCTTCTTTGCTGCAATGGCAAATAGTAATAAACAAGTATTAATACAAGAATAATTAGACTTCTTGAAAAGCCGGAATAAGAGCAAAATAAACCATAGATAAACACAAATGAACACAGCGAAAAGTTTCCTACGGCGGGAAGCTTTTCAAGACAGACAAATATCGGTGTTTATCCGTGTTCATTTGTCTTGAAAAGTTTCCTACGGCGGGAAACCCGCCTACAGAACTTTTCGCTGTGATTCGATTTAAAAAATTGTGATTTATATAAGAGATTTATTGTATGATACCTTGCCGTTTTAATAGTCAAATGCCAAAATAGCAATGTACAAAATAATAGAAACTTAAAACTATGAATCTTAAAGTAACAGTATTAGAACCATCTGGTATTTTAGATGGGATTAGAGGCAATCAACTACGTCAGGAAGTTAGTGAAGTTATTAAGAACGGATCTGATATTTTGCTGATTGACCTTAAAGATGTAAAATTTATTGATAGTTCTGGTTTAGGTGCTCTAGTATCAGCAATGCAAACTGTGCGAAAAGCAGATAGTAAACTCTTTGTCTGCTCTGTTAATGATCAAGTAAAGATGCTCTTTGAATTAACCAAACTAGATCGAATTTTCCAAACATTTGCTGATCAAGATGAATTCAATCGTCAAGTACTTGCAACCCAATAAGTTACTCAGCAATTGAAAAATTTCAATTGCTAATTCCAATGATGATTGAATGCAAATTTTATCTATACTAACCAAAGTTAACTTTTAGTAAAGACAAATCATCATCAAAATTGTTCTTGGTATTTAAGTTCATAATGTGAGTTAATATCTGGTTTAAATGACGAGTATTTTCTTGGCTACAGTTGATTAATAAATCAATAAAAGCATCAATACCCCACATTTTGCTGTCTGGCTGATTAATTTCGTAAGCACCATCACTAAAGATGTATAAAGTGCTATTTTCTTCGATATCAAAGACAGCATCATCAAAGTTGACATCAGGCAAAAAACCAATTGGCAGATCTAAAGAGTCTAATTGTCTAACTTGGATTTTTGTCGCAGGTGTACCCGATAACAGTACACCTGGTGGATGTCCAGCGTTGGCATAAACGAGTTGACGTTTAAGACGGTCATAAACTCCATACCAAATTGTGAAGTATTTATCACCGTGATTTCTCATTTGAAAAGCATGATTGAGTGCTTTTAGAACTTCGCTAGGCTGACAGAAGTTAGTATTGGGCAGGGATTGCGATCGCAAAACATTAAGCACAGATACAGATAATAAGGCTGAACCTACTCCATGTCCTGAGACATCTAATAGATAAATAGCTAAATGATCATCATCAATCCAGTAATAGTCGAAGCTATCACCTCCCAATTGTTTTGAGGGAATAAATAGTGCTTCTGCTCTGACTGCTCCTATAAGCGTTGAGGGTAAAAGCGATCGCACATAATCAGCCGCTTCAGATAATTCTGCTTCCAAAATTTGCTTTTGGGTTTGTAAATTCTGATTGAGTGTCTCTAAAACTTGCTTTTGACTTTGTAAATCCTGATTCAGTTGGTGTAGCCTCAGTCCTGCTCTGACTCGTGCTTTTAATTCGTTCATCTCAATTGGCTTCGAGATAAACTCGTCTGCTCCTGCATCCAATCCTCTAACTCGATCTTCCTCTTCTCCTGGAGCTGCTCCCTTTGCAGTCAACAGAATAAAAAAAGTAGTTGCTAACTCTGGATTTGCCTTAATTCGGCGACACACTTCCAATCCATCTAGCTGTGACATCACCCAGTCACAAATAATTAGCGCGGGACGTAGCAGTTGTGCTTGCGTGATTCCTTCCTCACCATTACTGGCTACAGTTGTATCATAACCCTGTTTTTGGAGTGTTCTTTTAAGTGCAGCTCGCACGATGGGATCATCATCAATAACCAAGATTTTTAACATAAACTGACATTGTAATAAGTAGAATAAAAACTAGATAATTGCTTTCATTCAAATTACATGTAATTTAGTTAAGAATGTATAGTAAAATTACTCAAATTAAATAAATTAACCCTCGAATATGATAATGTCAAACTATTTTAATTGTTAAAAAGTGAATAATCACATTCATCTAAAAGTTAATACAGACCTGACCGCTTCGTCTCAGGTATTATCTTGGTTCGAGCAGATAAACCAACCACCCATTCCAGATAAAAAAATATGGTGGCAATGTCAAACGTTGCTAATAGAAGGTTTTGCTAATATTGTTGAACATGCCCACAAAAATTTACCCATTGAAACTCCTATTGAAATAGAAGTTTTACGGTTAGATAAACAAATAGAAATTCGTATCTGGTCGCAAGGTAAACCCTTTAACTTAGAGCAAGAATTGCGAGAAACATCTGAATTAGAGGAAAATGATCAAGAGCGTGGGCGGGGTTTAAAAATCATGGCTGCAATTGCTGACAACTTAAGTTATGAGCCGACAGCAGATAATCGTTATTGTTTATTTATTAGTAAATATTACTGAATGTCCTTCAAAAATTTATTCAAAACAAAAATTATTTAGAGACGTTGCATTGCAACATCTCTACATGGTCTATCTGTCACATTCTTTTTTAAATTGGTATGAATTAGATTAAATGTGACATCTGACAGCATTTTACCTGTCCTTTACTACACCCAAATATCAGAAGTACAATCACCGCCAGGATAGCGCATCTCATGAGCACGAGAAGGGCCTGCGGGTTCTTTACCAAAATCAATATAAAAATTTTCGTTGATTTTTAACCCGCCATTTTCAGTATCGCAATCAATCTGCAACAAATATGAGCCAGTCTTGGACATATCAGGGTAAAACTGATTATCCCAAGTGCTAAATAGGGAATTCGTCACATAAAGCCGTTTGCCATCCAGACTTAGTTGTAGCATTTGCGGCCCGCCAGCTAATTTATGACCTTGAATTTCGCCGCTGTTACCCAGCAAACCACCGCACCAAACTTGACCAGTGAGTTTAGGATTTAAGGGATCGCTAATATCGTACTGGCGAATATCTCCATGCAACCAATTGGAAAAGTAAATATAGCGATCGCACATTGAAATCAAGATATCAGTAATCAATGATGGCACAGGGATCGGCCAGCCTTCCACTTCCACCGATGGCACATCAATTACTTTCTTTATTTCCCAATGACCATTAGACTTGTGCCAATGCCAGACATTACTACTCAGTGCTGCTGCGACAAATCCATGAGTGCTGTCGGGGTTATGGTGAAAGCGCACTTCTAAAGGCAGTAATCCTTGTTCTCCCAAATCAAAACTTTGGATAATCTCGTGTTTTGACCAATCCCAGAAATGTATATGATGACCATAGTTGTCAGCTGCTACATCGTTGAGGTCAAATCCAGGATAATAGGTTTTGGGTGCGCCCCACTCGCTACTCACCATAACGTTATGACGCGGCTGATACCAAAAGTCATAGTTAAATCTCATGGCGTCGGCTTTGTTTTCCCAGCGTCCAACAATGTCAAAATTCTCATTCAGTAACAAAAAGCCACCGGGGCCATTACCTTCGCTGTCACCCAGCATGGAAATCATCACATGACCATCTGCTAGGCAGTGTACTGTATGAGGGGCGGTTAAGTTAGTCTTTTCTTTGATTTCTTCTGGTTCAATGACTTTATGCAGTGTGGGTGCTTTCGTATCTGCTGTATCAACAATATAGATGCGGCTAGAGCGTTGTCCAGGAATCACACTGAACCGCCGGGATTTATTGGTGTCGCCATGACAAGAACTGCAAGCATTCCAGCCGAAGTGATGTAACTCATCACCAATATAAGGTACAGATAGGCGATGAATCACTTGGGAGTAGGTTGGAGAATTGGGATCAACGTCTACGGTAGCAAGATAATCTGGCTGTTCGATACCTGTACCTGTATAAAGAGCGATCGCATAAAGTACCTTTTCTTGTTCTGCATTGATAGCTGCTTCTGGAGAAGCATAACCGGGGCCGCAGCAAGCATGAGTCATAGTTTTATACCTCTAATACACTATAAAAAATTGTAATTATTTTGAATTTTTGCAGATTGGGCGATCGCTTATAACCAAATTTGCAAGCCTAGTTGTTTTAAATACCTCAAGCCAAAAACAATCTGCTGCGGATTACCCCAAATTTCTAAATCAAACCAACCATCATCTTTAGTATCTATATTTAATGAAGCTCCAACTATATTTACAGTTAATCCTAATGAAACCAGTCCAGCAATTACCGGAGAATAACGGTAGTTTCGGGAAATGCAGACATGAAACTTCGCCCGATTTGTTTGTCTTTGGACTACGCTCCAATCAAATTCTGCTTCATTGTCTTGGTGGGGACTTGACTGGAAGCTATTACAGCGATCGCTACTCATACATAAGCACTTTATATCTGTATCTTCCTGATCAAGGCTTGTCAAATTTAGCTGCTCAATCTTTATATCCAGCTTTTGGAGATAGGCAATACCTGCTTCTACCTGTTGAAAACTACCTTGTATTTCTAGATTAAACCAACCGTCGTCTCTGGTATCAACTTTTAAAATAGCTGCTGCAATATTTACTGTTAAATCGTAGCGAGAAATTAATCGCGAGATAATCGGTTGGCGATGGTAGTGCTGAGGAATACGAATGCAGATGTCACTCCCCGTGTAATTAACAGTTGTAGATATCATCATCTTGTTCCTCTTATCAAAAGTTCACTCTTAGCCGAGCCAAAAAACAAAGATCCCCTTGATAAGTCCAGCGTCACCTTTGAAACTCTTACGCAGATCGTAATATTTGCGTGTCTTGATAGCGCTGTTGTAATTGGTGCATGTGGTTAAACAAATGCCAACAGTATTCTTCTGGTAGTCCGCAGGTGATAGCACCTCGTAAAACAACGTTAAAGTACCAGTCGCTCGGCGCAGCTTCTTCTGTAAGCTTGTTAACCACTACATAGGTGCGAACGTTTTTGTATATTTGATCTTGGCAGTGAATATCTATTGATTCGTGACGATAGACATTTTGGGAAACGCCTTCACGTTTATCCAAGTATTCACTGAGCCGGGAGGGTAACTGATAAAGTACACCTTTGACGCTGGCTTTGGGGTCTTTCACTACATCCAGAACACCACATTTACGCAGATCAGAATAGAGATAAAACCCAAGCCGATAACCTCTGAGGATTCCAGTCCCGATGACGTAGGGGTGAGTGTTTTCGCCAAGCGATCGCTTCAAATCCACCGGACACATACAAGAGCCGTAAGCAAAATAGTAGAACATCGGTTCTTTATGTTGCTTTTGTAGCAGTTTCAGCTCTAGCTTTGCAGGATTATGAGATTGTACCCAACGGTGGTGTGAGTATCCACTTTGATGGCTCATTATCGCCGGAAGTATTTACTACAACTATAATACTACCATCAAATCTCAAAAAAATACAACTAAATTCCGACAGACAAATCGGAGTTTAATTTTGTTTTGCTTTGAAAAAGACTGATGGCGCTCTTTTATTACCCTAAATAAAAATACTTGTAGAACCCAAACGACTGAATCTGTCACAAAATTTTTGAGAGGTTAGTAGTAAGCACTTCAGTGCTTAAAAAATCAAGGACTAAAGTCCTTACTACAAACACATATAACCATCAAAATTAATAAGACAGCCCGCTAAAATTATCCTTAACTCAAGCGTATCAATCTCGAAATCATCATTGTGCGTTGCTGATAATCTGATTCCAGACAGTGATTACTGCTCGTAACCTCCTTGGTAGGTGCTCTTGAGAAATATCGTTGTACTGAACCGTACCCTCTTGACTGGTGAGAGTGTAAGTGATGAAATCAGCAGAACCGCTGGGTGCTGGATAACTGAGATTCTTGAAGTCACTAAATTGTCTTCTCTTTAGTAGTCGCTCAAACCGTTTAACTTGTTGTACAGAAACGCGGCGAACACTACGCTCAGAATCATTAGCATCACCAATCCGCACCCGAATCAAGCGCCCGTCATTGAGTAAAACAGTTTCGTATGTGAAACCAGCAAAGCCTCCACTAGATATTTCTCGAAACACTACACCTTGGTCTAATGGTGGTGGTAACTCACTTGCGGGAATTGGTACAGGGGCCAGTTTAGTTTCACTAGCCTTTTCATTTAGCCTGATTACGGAACCCTTTTGACCGGTGTGATAAACCAAACTTTGGTTAGCAGACCCAACAACCACACGCCAACCTGGTACTAAAGCTTGGGTACAAAATTCATCAGCATTGGCTAATTCTAAACAGCCATTGTTCCAAGTTCGCTGTTGAGCTTCAGTAATAGTTAATTGAGAAATTGGCAGTTGCAAACGTACAGAGGCGGCTCGTAAAACGGCATTTTTTACAGATTGTGGAAAATTTGCTGGTAGGTTGCTAATGGGATTCTTTGTAGAAGCTAAGCGCAAAGAATTCCCAGTTTCTAACGAGAGGTTTGCAGAAGCAGCGGAGGCAGTTTTAATTAGAATTAATCCGCTACAAACAGACAAAATGACAGTCAGAAACCAAGCAGTGACAATTCGTCCTTGATTGCTGGTATGGTTGCCTTTCAAGATATTTTTCATAGTAATATGATCCAGATTTGGAATTAGCTAGTAATCTGCATATATTTAGTCAAAAGCCAAAGTACTAATAACTAGCAACTAATGGCAAAAAGCGTTGTAGGATGGAAATCAATACTACTTGAGGTTTTGCATTTTCAACTCGGAATTTGGTTTAGAGAAAAGGTTAAAGAGTCAAGGTCAAAGGTTTTTTCTTTCTCCTTTCCGTTCCCCTTTTCCCGCAAAACCCGACAAGTATTGGGATGGAAGTATAAAATCTAGCCTCAACAATTTAAATTTTTGTTAATTTATCGCAGGTGAATTGGGAATTTATGCATCTATGCAACAAATCTTTATTAGCGTCATTTATTTGATTTAGTAATACCCAAAAAAGTACATGCTCCCAAACCGAACTAGCTGGGACTAAATTGGCATCTGTTTTTACCGACTGATGTAAAGATAGACGCGGATGTACTGATTGTTTGTTCCTGAGTATTTACAGAAAATTTATAATAAATTACGTAAGTGTTATATATCAAGCAATATTAGGTTTATCTTGTGATTTGGATAGAGTCGGGCTTAGGCGCTAATTGCTTGCTGTTCAGATTCAGTTAATTGGTTGCTCGGTACATCAAATCTAATAGTGCTAGCCGCCCAATCTTTGAAATCAGGTGCTAGCCAAACTAGCTTACGAAGAATTTCATCATTGACCCACAACACCAAGGGAAACCGAAACTTTTTCCGAAACTCATTTCGGATGAGATTGGTACTGATGATTAGTTGATTAATTGCTACTATGGATTCTAAACCTCGCACCATCAAAGCTTCGGGTTGAGTATCACCAATTGTAGTTACGATAGTCGTATATAGTGTCTCAAGCTCAGGTGTAAGCAGAATGTCTTGGATGTTAGCTGGTGAAAATTCTGTCAACGAATTCAGTATTTGCTGCTGGGTTGTGACACAGTTACAACATGCTAGTATCAGTGAAAACTCTCCAGCCGATACTGTCATTGCTCTTGCTAGACGCTCAGTGGCCGCTGTGGTGCTAACGTTGCCATCTTCTGAATTACTTAGACTGATCATTAAAAATCCTGCTTTTATTTTAAAAATAGCTGAGTAATATCCGCTTATCTGTTAACTTTTGGTTACAAATGGGATCTATGTAATTTGTATGAGATTTTCTCTGTAATACTTAGCATAATCTTACGCATCAGCTAATAAGCGAAGATATTGTGTATTATTCCACATTTACAGTTAAGGGTTAATGTGGAGGTAATATCAACTGAGTATGGATCAGAGAAGACAGGGAAAAATTAGCAGTAAAATTATTACCGTATACTTCTCTAGATTGTCACATCTGAAGGCGACACAGTAGCCATAATTTTAACAATGTCAAAATAAATACTATACAAAGGCTTAACAATAACTTCAGGAAATGAGAGAAAACTTACTGGCTAATGGTTGATGTAGGGCGATAACGCAACTTATATCTACACATGCCAGTCATTGTTCATAATTTGATGATCTCTGTAGCAAATGATGAAAAGGTTTGTAAAGTGGTGTGTTGAGCTTCATAATTGGTGGAATACTCGCCAAAGCATAAAGCCGAGGTTGTTTGCCGTCATAGTGACCTTGAGTATGGTGGCTACAGTCATGCTATCGTTCCCGATAAACGCTCAAACTGTTCCTCAGAGAGCATCATCATCTGAGTTAAGAGGCGTGTGGTTAACAAATATTGATAGCGATGTGCTGTTTTCAAGCGATCGCCTCAAGGGATCTTTGCAGCGTCTTGATGAACTCAATTTTAATACTATATATCCAGCGGTTTGGAATTGGGGGTATACACTGTATCCCAGTAAAGTTGCAGCCAAAGTTATCGGGCGATCGCTCGATCCCACACCCGGACTGCAAGGGCGAGATATTCTCAAAGAAATTGTCGATGTGGGACATCAAAAAGGTTTAACAGTTATTCCTTGGTTTGAATTTGGCTTTATGGCGCCAGCGGATTCTCTATTAGCGAAAAATCGTCCTCAATGGCTCACCAGTCGCAGCAACGGTACGCGGATTATTAAAGAAGGGACACATAATCGCGTTTGGCTAAATCCTTTTCGCCCAGAAGTACAACAGTTCATTCAAGATCTAATTGTTGAAATCGTCAGAAACTACGATATCGACGGAATTCAATTTGATGATCATTTTGGCTTGCCATCAGAATTGGGATACGATGCCTATACAGTGGCACTTTATAAAAAAGAACATCGAGGTAGAGCGCCATCCAAAAATTCTAAAGATCCAGAATGGGTGCGCTGGAGGGCTAACAAAATTACCGACTTTACAAAGCGAGTATTCAAAGCTATCAAAGCCACTAAAAAAGATTGCCTCGTTTCTGTTGCGCCTAATCCTCAACGTTTCTCCTACGAATACTTTTTAGCAGACTGGCAGAAATGGGAACGTATGGGAATTATCGAAGAACTGGTTTTGCAGATATATCGAGATGACTTGAATGTCTTTGTCAGCGAATTAGAGTACCCAGAAGTGAAAGCGGCAAAGAGCCATATTCCCGTGAGTATCGGCATTCTGGCTGGGTTAAAAAATAGAGCTGTACCAATGCAACAGATTCAGACACAAGTGCAAAAAGTACGCGATCGCAACTTTGCCGGGGTATCATTCTTTTTCTATGAAACTCTCTGGAACATGAGCAAAGAAAAGCCCCAAGAGCGACAGACTGGCTTCCAAAAAATCTTCCCCACACCAACAGCTTATCCGAATCTGCTAGCGGGTTGGAAACCATCCACTTAATTTTCTTAACAACCTGTCGGTGAACACATCGCTCGATTTCAGTGAAGGTTCACCGACAATCACTTAAAAATCTGTCATAGTCTTTTAACTAGCTTGCTGTCCAAATCGTCTCTGTAATTCAGCCTCCGCTTCTTCAATTGTCATCGGCACCTGTTTTGGAGATTGGGTACGTCTTCTGTCAATGTAAATATGGAATGCTTCATCGTCGTTGCGATGTTCCAAAATATAAGCTCTTAGCTGTTCTAAAGGCATTTGTTGAAAGTTAGGTTTTGTCATAACCAAAGAATTTCTCCAGTTGGTGTTACCTCAGCTTCTATTGAATTATTAGCCAAGATATAAATATTTCTGGTGCGCTCGTCCAATCTTACAAGGTCTATTTGTTTATAAACCCTGGTAAGTTGGGCGCACACTCAAATTGCGGATATTGCTTGTTTGGGTGTTGGTTCCATAAGCATTATCCTATTCCTAAACGCCCAGCCAAGGCGGGAGTCAGGGGCAAGAGCGTGGTAATCATCAAGAATAAAGCCAAAAGCCCCAAAGCGGCTCTGGCATCGTCGGGTTCTGTGACTTCATTCAAGCTGGGGCGTTCTGGATCTCGTTGCAAGAAGAAAATCACGATCGCCCAGTACATGGCAAGAACATTACCGAAAGATACTAACGCTAGTAAAATTAAAGTTGCGATCGTTGCCCGTCTTGCGGTTTTGCGCCCATAAATTGCTTGGACAATGCGTCCACCATCTAGTTGTCCTGCGGGCATCAAGTTCAAAGCGGTGATTACTAACCCCAACCAACCAATAATTACTAGGGGATGGACACTCACTAGAGACGACTGCAAAGCAGAACCAAGTACAACCCGCGCTAAGCTTCCTACTAAAATCGAGCCTTGGAAAAACTGATTGGGCAATTGAAATAAACTGCCTGGGTGAGAAAGTAGCAAGCCAGTGATCAACATTAATAGAGAAACAATACCACCGACTGCCGGCCCTGCCAAAGCGATATCAAATAGAACCTTGCGATTGGGTAACAAAGATTCAAAACGGGTAATTGCACCAAAAGAGCCTATTTGCACAGCAGGTAAAAAGAAGGGCCAGCTGAGGCGGATTTTGTGACGCTGAGCAAGTAACCAATGACCGATTTCGTGAGCTACCAAAATCGCAAATATACCAGCACCTATAGGCAGGGCTTCTTGAAATCGCCCAGGGTTGGCAAAGAAATCAAAATTCAGTACTAATCCGGCGGCTTCTAGACTTGTGGCAATGGTTGCTACCAAGAGGACACCTGCAAAGGCTTTTTGCGATAACAACATCGGACGGGGATCATTGCGGCTCGGTAGGACAATGACTACGGGTTTACCGTCTGTGTTTTCCACTAGAAACAGACGATATTGATCACCAAGGCGTTGCTGTAAACTTGTAGTTAAACGATTGTGAACTTCTTCTGGTTCTCCCCGCAAATTACCTTTAAAAATAGCTCCATCTTGGTAAGCGATGGTTTCTGTGGCAAAAAACGTATCAATACCGAAAATACCTTTAATTGCATTTAAGTCATCATCCGGTATTGGCGGTACTTCAGATTTTAATTCTGCAATTACTGCTGACTCTGTAGAATTTGTCTCAGATGAGGAATCAGCATTGAGTCTTTCTGTGGCTCGCTGCTTGAGTAGAGCATCTTGCCCAGCTGCGCGTAGCTGTCTTCCCAAATATATGTATAGCCCAGCGGAACCGACCACCAAAAACAAGATACCAACTATATTGATATAAATTCCGGCTGCAAACAATCCAAAAAATAGCAGCCAGGGAGCCATCAACACCACCGACTGTAACCAGGCCAAGATTCCCAGCTTACCAAAAGGTCTGGCGCGATAAAAGCCCCAGCCCAAAATGCCGAAAGCTACCAGCAGTATTGCTGCAAGGATAGAAGTTTCTGATAAAGTAGACATCTCCAAACCTTTGCTATTGAGATCAAGCCAGAACAAGTCCGGTATTGCAGATACACTTATTAATTTATAACGTTGCCTGTAATCTGCCCAAATTGGAGACAGGCGATCGCACTTTTGGTACAATACGAAACTATCTATTGACCTAAAAGCTTTTAATAAAATCAAATAATTGATGGGCCATTTGTAATTTAGAACAGGGTGCAATTTCTAGCTGACGCCCTTGCTTGTCTAAGAATATCGCTTGATTATGATCGCTGCCAAAACCAGTTTCGGGTTGATCGATGGGATTGGTAACAATAGCATCCAATTTTTTACTGTGCAACTTGTCTAATGCTGGTGTAACAATATCTCCAGTTTGTGCCGCAAACCCAATTAACAGCTGATGTGGTTGTTTGAGTTGTGCTAATTGGGCGACGATATCTGGTACAGGTTCTAGGGGTAGGGCTTGGGGAAGCGATCGCTTGGGCAATTTCTTTGTACTATAATCTTTTGGCTTCACATCTGCTACCGCTGCTGACATCACAATGACATCAGCGTTGGCTAAATACTCTAGCATGGCGTGCTGCATTTGGTCGGCACTTACAACGGGAATTGCTTGCACTCCCAATGGTACATTCCAAGTGGCTGGGCCATGCACGAGGGTGACATTTGCGCCTCGGTGGAGTGCAGCTTGCGCTAAAGCCAATCCCATTTTACCCGTGGCAGGATTGCCAATAAATCTTACTGGGTCAAGATACTCTCGCGTTCCTCCAGCACTAATTAACACTCTTTTACCTGCTAAATCTCGTTTGCCTTGAGTATGCAACAGCGATTGGATGTAAACTAAAATTTCTGGGGGTTCTGCCATCCTACCAGCACCAACGCGATCGCACGCCAATAACCCTGACGCTGTATCGACACCATGATATCGACTATCTGTTAATAATTGTTGCCAATTCCGCTGCACTGCTATTTGTTCCCACATATCCGTATTCATTGCTGGGGCCAACAGCACCGGACAAGTGGAAGCCAACACAGTATTTGTAAGTAAATTGTCAGCCATACCGTAGGCTAACTTTGCTAGTGTATTGGCTGTTAAGGGGGCAATTACTAACACATCCGCCCATTCACCTAACTCAATATGTAATGGACGGGTGTGAGTTGGTTGCCAGAAATCATCATCTGTGTAAGCAGGATGACGGGATAGGGTTGCTAAAGTTAGAGGCTTGATAAATTCTTGCGCCGAACGAGTGAGAATGACTCGAACTTCTGCACCTGTTTTAAACAGTGTCGAAACTATTTCACAAACTTTGTAGGCGGCGATCCCGCCGCCTACGCCAATTACAACCCTTTTCAATTTTGGATTTGGCGAAAAGTTGTAGGGAGGGTTTCCCTCCGTGCCAACCTTTTCAAGACGGATTTTGGATTTTGGATTAAGTGGTAATGGCATTATAAGTTTCAGACAACCAAGTAATACATTTAACCTTGATCATCTCTGATTCTAGCCAGTTGACCCAATCTAAAATCTAAAATCAAAAATTGTTACGCTTCATCGTAGGGTTCCAAGTCTAAGAGGTAGATGTAGGGTTCAACTAACTCTGGACGCTGAAATGCGATCGCTCGTAGTAGATGCCAATCATTCAAACCCTCAAAAGCATTACTGTAATTATCCAGTTCCAAACGTGTAGCCAACTGTTCTACTTCTGCCGAAGTCATGGCAGCAATTTCTTTCCTGGAAATGCTTAGAGTTGTCATAATGCTTGCCCCTCCCTTATGCAGCACTCGCCTTCAGCATGGGTGAAATTGCGCTATTACGCAGCCACCCAATATATATTACTCATTAGAAGGCGTGGATTTCGTGAAATTTTTCAGGATTTATACTAGAATTTATAAAAAATTTGTAACGATCAACTAGTTAATTGCATTCCCGACAAAATTCCGTACCACCTCTAACATTTGTGGACTGATTTCATGCCCCATGTCAAATTCGTAATATTCAACTGCCACTCCTTGGGATTCTACAGTCTCTCTGGCTTTTAAGGCAGCTTGTAGTGGCACAACTTCATCATATTTTCCATGCGCGATTAAAATCGGCGGAATACTACTTTGAGTTACTGTTCCTGCACCAGGATGTAAATATCCGCTCATCACAACTAAACCAGCTAGGGGCAAATTTAATCCTACATCTAAAGTCATTGCTCCACCTTGAGAAAATCCGCTCAAAATGGTGCGCGATAGAGGTACGCCAGTACTACTCTCTAAAGATTGCAACCAATTTACTAACAGTTGCCGACTTTCTGCTAAGCCCTGATACATATTTTCTGTTCTCAGGTCATACCATGCCCTACCTACAGGCGAATGGGGATGAGGATAAGGCGCATTAGGAAACATAAACTGATAATCAGGCAGGTTGAAAAATGGCAATAAAGATGCCACATCCTGGGCATTTGCACCCCAACCATGCAAAGTCACGATTAAGCCTGCGGGTGGCTGAGAATTTGCGGGAGGAACTGTAATAAATTGCAAAGACAGGGGTTTGCTCCTTAAATCTTACTCTTCTAGTAAATCCTATCTCTTCAACAAGCAGAAAATTTGATTACACAAGAATTATGCTCATCCTCCGCCAAGACAAACTTGTTCATAACTTTTACCAGCGATATCCCAAGTAAACTCTGTTTCTACCAGTTGTCTACCGTTGCGAGATAATTCCGAGCGCAGATATGCATTGTCAAATAGTTGACTAATAGTGTTGACGTACTCGGCTGGCTTGTTTGCTCGTAATGCCCGTAATGATTTGCTAGCGCCATCTACAGATAGTCCTTCTAAGCCGCGATCGCTTGCCACTACAGGCACACCTGCTGCCATTGCCTCTAAAGTTTTATTTTTAATGCCAAACCCAGTTCGCATCGGCACAACGCAGATAGTTGATTTGTGTAAATACTCTACCATCGAAGGCACACGCCCAGTCACATTGATTCCCGGTTTTTCTTGAAGTGCTAAAACTTCTGGTGTTGGATGAGAACCGACAATATCGAAGGTTGTTTTAGGATAATCTTTTTGGATTTTTGGCAAGACTTCATTGCTGAAAAAGCAAACAGCGTCTATGTTTGCCAAATTATCCATTGCGCCAATAAAAATTAAGCGATGTCCTCCTGGATCGGCGGTACGCCTAGGGAAAGAAACCAAATCTACGCCATTAGGAATTACTGTAATTTGACTATTTGGGTTGAATTCTTGCAGTTGAATTTTATCCTCTTCAGTTGTGACTACAATTTCCGAGAATTTAGAACAATAGCTTTGTTCATAACGACGCAGAAGCGGTAGGTTAATTTTGTCTCTGAGTACATTTTCAGAAATACCGATTGCTAGTTGGTTACGACAACTACCGTAAACAGAACTATGAACATTGACTATGGTTTTTAGCCGTTTCTGAAAATGCGATTGTACATAAATTTCGTTAACGCTATGTTCGCAGGTAATCACATCACATTTTCCTAGCTGCACAAAGTTATCAACCCAGGCTTGCATCTCGACTGAATAGCGGTTGAGTACACTTGGTGGTGTCCCTTGTTGTAGAAATATGCCAAAGCGTTGGATTTTCTTGAGTATTCCTGCGGTGGTTCCAGAATCTAGGGGGCGATCAAAAACTACTAGATGATCAACACAATCGCGCAATCCTGCTATTTCGTCGTCTGTAACATTGCGTTGGTGTAATCCGCCGCAGACATCGCGTTGAGTCACAAGGGTAATAGCATGGCGTTGACTCAGATACTTAAGTAAATTAAATGTCCTCACCTGGGTTCCCCCACGCGTTGGCGGATAGGGAAAGGTAGAAGACAGCATTAAGATGTTCATACAAGTGATATCTAGTGAGTGGTACATACACCATGACTTCATTCCAGGCTAAATGTCATCACAAATATCCCTTATATATATTCGGAAAATTTTTATAAATTAAAGCAAACAAAAAGCTAGTTAGCTATTGAGTCACAACAACAGTAAATTTACTGTATAGTTCCACCAAAAGTGTTGTTTTTACATAGAAGCCTAGGGCAAAATGTAACCATATTCAGATCCGACAGGAATATCAAGATGCTTGTTTTTATAGTTCCAGTCAAAAGCAAATATGTTTCTACATCATGGGAAACTGTATCTAAATTATTTGAAAGGTGTGTAAAATCAATCTGTAACCAAACTATAAACGACTTTAGAGTGATTGTTGTTTGCAATGAAAAGCCTGAGATAGAATTTAGCCATCCTCACATCACATATATTGAGCATAACTTTGAACTACAAGGCAAAGACTGGAAAAGCAAACAGTTAGATAAACTATCAAAATTTACAACGGGATTAATCTATGCTCGGCAACTGAATCCATCCCATGTTATGTGTGTTGATGCTGATGACTGCGTAAGCAAATATTTAGCAGAGTTTGTTAATAGCAAACCTCAAGCCAATGGTTGGTTTATCAAAAAAGGCTACATTTATAATGAAGGTAGTAAACTCATACGTGTTATGAGGAAAGGTTTTGATCAATACTGCGGAACAAGCAACATCATTAGATATGATTTATATAATGTACCTGAAATGGTTAGTGCTATATATGATAAAGAATATACACAATACATTTTTAATTCCTATCGTCATCGTGACATAACAAGTACTCTGGCAAAAAAAGGAACACCGCTTGAACCCCTACCTTTTCCTGGTGCTGTTTATATTAAAAATGGTGAAAATGTTTATTTTGGAGTTGCAAACAAAAATAAAGCACTACCGCTAAAATCAAGGCTTTTAAGAATGAAAGCATTATTAGATTATAGATGGTTGGTACAATCAACTCATGAAGAGTTTAGTTTGTATAAAATTAATAATATCTCACAATTTGCCTAATCAATTTAAAATTCACGCCTATTCAAAAAGTTGGTAATTTTGCGAATCCCTTTACCTTGATGGATATGGTAAAGAGAAAGTTACTATTAAGATGTTTATTTAATTGAATATCTGGGAATCCTAGCAAATAGAGCAACCAAAAAAATTGATGTTTTTTGGTTGTAGACTCATTTGTGGGGTATGTTTCATGCTTCAAGCTAGCCTACCTACCATTGCAACAGGTATACATACTTAATCATGTCATCCCCAATCTGTTTACATAATTGCTAAAACTATTTATAACCTGGAAAAAAAGGATTTTGTCAAATGGAATCTTTCGGTATTTACACCCTTGCGAATGATGTAGTCTATGATCAATTAGTAGCTTTGCTAAATAGCATTGAGATGAATGTTAATGCAGATATCCCAGTTTGTATTATTCCTTATGATGAACGACTAGACCGAGTTAAGCAAGAAATTAATTCTCGAAAGAACGTAATTTTGTTTGAGGATTGGGATGTGATTAAACGCTGGGAAGAATTTGCTCACCAAGTTTGGGCGGCTCATCCCAGAGAAAGAGAGACAAAAGCATCGCGTCCTAGTTGGTACAAAAGTCATTTGCAAAGAAAGTTTGTCGCCTTTGAGGGTGTTTTTGAGCAATTTGTATTTTATGACGGTGATAGCTTGGCGATGAAGCCAGTTACGGATGTAATTGAAAAACTGGATAAGTATGATTTTGTTTTTGATGATTGGGAACATCTTAAGAGTAGAGCTGTAGCAGCTTTAGATATTTCGGTTATAGAGAAAACTGGGCTATATACGGAAGCTGATATTCGTCCTCAGCTGCATTGTTCTAGTTTTTTTGGGTCTAAACGAGGATTATTTACTGCTGACGAAATTGAAGTAATGAAGCAGCAATTAATTGACAAAAGAGAAATTGAGTGGATTAATGGACATGGATGGTGGGATGACGCTTTTTTGTTTAATTACATGACTTTGCGGTGCGATCGCCCCCTATTTAATTTTACACTCAGCCCTAATGGTCAAGATAGAACTGGCAATTGTGCCAATGCTGATCCCTTCGTAAATATCAATAATGTCCTTTACAATCAAGATGGATTAAAACCCATTCATCGTATTCACTACATGAGCTATTCCTCTAGTGATTTTGCTCGTTTATCTCAAGGGGAAGATGTCAATATTCTTTACAGAGATGAGTTTTTGTACTATCGTTTTCTCAAACAACCAGGACAAAGACCACAACAGCTAAAACCACCAGGTATGGCGTCAAAAACCAATCGATTTATCAAAAAGACTATCAAGAAAATTCAAAGAACTATCGCTTGAATTTAGCCGTATGGTGGTAATTTACCGCCATACATTTAATTTTTAATTGATACTATGACAGTAATTTATATATAAAATATGCCTAAAATTAGTGTTTGTATTCCTACTTTTAATCGTGCCTATCTCCTACCTTACGCCATTGAAAGTGTACTGAAGCAATCTGAACAAGACTTTGAATTAATTGTCTGTGATGACGGTTCTGGCGATGGTACACCTGAGTTAATGTCACAGTACACAGATAACCGCATTAAATACATTCGTCATCCGCAAAATATTGGCAAAAGCAATAATATGTGCTCTGGCTTTGATGCTGCAAGCGGCAAATATTTTTTGAAGTTTGATGACGATGATAGATTAACAACTGATTTTCTAGCACGTACTACTGCAATTTTTGAACAAGACTCTAGTATTGATTTTGTTGGTACAGACCATTGGATAATCGATATTAATAATGTCCGCGATGGAGAGAAAACTCAAGAAAATTCTCGTCGCTGGGGTAGGACGAATTTACCAGTAGGTATCGTAGATAATTTGCTAGAAGTTGTATTTATTCACCAAAGTTTTCAAATTGGAGCAACATTATTTCGCCGTCAAACCTTGCAAGAATTAGGATTTATGTTACCTAATTTGCAAAATTGCGAGGATAACGATTTGTTCGTGCGGTTAGCTTTAGCTGGGAAAAAAGGCTATTACTTACCAGAGTTATTGATGGAATATCGCTATCACGCAGAACAGCAAGGTATTAATCGAGCTATTCCTTATTTATTTGATAAAATCCAATATTTAGAAAGTTATCACTTTGATTCACAGAGATTGGAGAAAATCCGAAAAAATCGACTTGCTGAAACACAATTATTATTAGGTTTACGTTTAGTCGAAAAAGGTGAAACGCCAAAAGGCAGAGAACTAATTTTGGCGGGACAGTCTTTCTCAACTACTAAAGCGTGGACTGGTTTAGGTCTATCGCTATTACCAGTTGGGTTACGAAGTAAGGCGTTTAGCGTGCTGCGACAAGCGCGAGGTTAGTATTACTAAATCCCAAGAAAAAACGAAAATTTTTTGCTTTAATTGGGATGCTCATAATGAAAGCAAATAGCTCCTAGACTAGCGAATTTGATATAAATAGGTCATAGTAGGGTGGCCATTACAATGCCCACTGTACAACTTGCTTCTCAATTTAAAAATAAATAACTGAATTATGCTAGCACCTAAGATTATACCTTCTAAGTTTTTTATCTGGAACCAAAAGTACAAAGCACCTGTGGGAGCTTCATGGTGGTATCAATACACCAATTCCAAAATAACTGGAAACAATTTTGCTTGGCGTAATCGCTATAACCTACCTAGTGAGTTAATTAAACAGATTGGCCCCTTTGGTTTTCAAATAAATAGCCTGACACGCATCTTTGAATATCCCTGGTGTTTTTTCGCCACACCCTTAGAGCCAGGTATGCGTGTAGTTGAAGTTGGGACTGGAGCTTCTGGTTTTCAATTTGTATTAGCTCAATGTAGTCTAGATGTTACTTCAGTTGACCCTCTGATTAATCCTAGCGAAAAAGTTGATTGGATATTTACTATTGAGCAGTTTCATAAATTGAATAATGTTTTTGGTGGTAAAGTTAAATTTATTCAGAATTTTTTACAAAACGCAAATTTGAAGAGTAATTATTACGATCGCATCTTTTCTATCTCTGCAATTGAACATATTCCACCAGAAGAGTTACCATCATTGGCGAAAGAAATCGAACGCCTTCTTAAACCCGGTGGCTGTTTTATAGCAACAATAGATTTGTTCTTAGATTGTTATCCATTTACCAGTAAGCCTTCCAATAAATATGGTTCTAATATTTCAATTAGTTCTCTAGTTGAACACTCAGGATTAAAGCTGAAAATAGGTAATCCTGGAGAATTGTACGGCTATTCTGAGTTTGAACCAGACAATATTCGTCAGCGTTTTGATGAATTTTTAGTCGTTGATAACGTTCTTACACAATGCATTGTGCTAGAAAAAACAGTCTATTAGATAACTTCTTCAAAACAATTTGTGGATAGCCTTTTCCACCTTGCAACTAACTGCCTCCCAAGAGTATTCTGCTTGTACTAATTCATAAGCAGAACGAGCTAGTTTCTCTCCCAAAGAAGGGTCTGACCAGATTTGACATACTCCTGCAACTAACTCTTCTACCTCTCTAATTAGCAGGTGTTCGCCGTCTCTGGCGTTGATTCCCTCAGCGCCTTTAGCTGTACTAACAACAGGACAACCAGCAGCAAAGGCTTCTACAATTTTCAGGCGCGTACCTCCACCTTGAAGTAGTGGTACAACCATCACGCTTGCAGCAGCTAAATAGGGCCGCACATCTGGTACACTACCAGTAACGATAATTCCAGGCGATCGCTCAGCAGCATCCAGCATAAACTTAGTCGGACTGCGCCCCACTAGCAGCAGACGGCTATCTGGGTATAGCTCCCGCAGCCGGGGATAGATTTGGTTAATCAGTAACTCAGCCGCCACTGTATTGGGTGAGTATGAAAGCTGACCAAGAAAAAGTACATTCCGGCTGGTATTCTCTAATCTCGTCTCTGGGCTGTATTCACTGGAGCGCACACAGTCGTAGTGGGCTACATTGATACCGTTAGGTACAGCATAAGTGGGTGATACTTGTCCGTAAAACTGATTTATCAAGCTCACGTCATCTTCGCTGCATACCCATACTTGGCTCACTTGCTTGGTAAAGTCGCTTTCAATTGACTTGAGATGGTCTAACTGAATTTTGGCTTTTAACTTTGATCTTAAACCCTGAACTGCATGGTATCTCTGCTGCCATAGAGATGCTTCCACGTTATGGTTATCGAAGATAATGTGACATTTATGTTTCTTGACCACATTCAAGTAAGGGTATAGCCACACCTCCTCAAGAACTACGACATCGGGCTGAAATTTTGTCAAGGTTTCGTCTAATTCTTGAGCAGCAGTTTTTGTATAAGCCCAATCTGCATCTGGATGTCTGCGAGAGTTTAGCCACCACAACCGACTTTCTAAGTTTTCCCAGTTTGACCGATGTGTGGCAAAGTTGGAATGCTTCCATAGTGTAACCCCTGGTAGAGATGTACTTTTAGGAGTCCAGTTAGAGGCTGAAAAAACACCAACGGGGCCGAACTTCATCATAATATTGATGTTTTGCCAGGTACGTAAACTTGATCCACCCACAGGTGGATAAGGTACCTCTTTTGTGATAAATAAAGTGCGAATCGAGGAAGTCGTCACTTAAGTATGTCTCCGATGATTACAAGTTATGCGGGAATGCATAGACCTATATATGAGAATTCCTCACGCAAAGGCGCAAAGAAAGACTGCAAACGCTAAGCAATGCCCCACAATTATGTAATACAAATACTCAATTAAGGGTTGGAGAATCTACCTATTTTGTGGGATAGTTGGGGTAGGTTGGTAAGTTGGGCTAGATTTTAGTTGATTAATCACAAAAAATGTAGTAATAGCTAAGGTAATGGATACGATTGCGATCGCAAAACGATTAGCTTTCCAAAAGCTTAGTCTTCCTTGTGTATATGCAGTATTGGCTATATTTACTTCTTGCCTAGCCTCTTCCAAAATTGATTGGAGAGCATTTATCTGCTCATCTTCTAATTTTGAAAATCTATCTTGCGTAAAAGCATTTTCTAGAATTTTTATCTTTTGTTCTGAAGATACTTGAGCAAGTTCTCTCTTGACAACCTCAAATGGATTACTTTGCTTTACAGGTTGCGATAATGGAGTTGGAGATTTTGGTTCAAAATGTTTTTGAGAAAATCTCTCTAGTTTCTCATACTTGGCTGGTTGTGAGGATGGAGTTTGAGAAATCGGCGGTTGAATCGAAGTATCTTGTTTAATCTCCTTTTTAGTAAAACTATACGAGTTATCTTGCTGTACAGGTATTGGTGATTGAGTTTGAGATTTTTGAGATTGAGTTGGGATACGCTGATTATTACTTATTTGATTTGTCTTAAATGACCATTTATATTCACTATCTTGGATAACCATGTTCTTCAATGAAGAATACAGATAGTGGTTTACTTCCCGTCTCTCAACTCCCAGGATTTGAGCAATTTTTACTGCTCTTAGAGGAGTACCACGCTTTAATATTTCAAGTATTTTGGATTCCAAATCATCCATGTTGACCCCGAATTATTATTTCAAATTAGCTATAAGTAAAATTTAAATAAACAAGATGCGTGACCAGCTATCAACTATGTCTACCATTTTATCGCTACTTATACCTTTAACCTGTTTTTTGCCACTTGCAACCTTTACTCTTGCTAGTACATCTTTTAGAGATTCAAATCTTTTCTTTGTACGTTCTTTTTCTACGCTTTCAGCAACATGAACAGCTTTTTTATCAGTAAATCCAGCAGTCCTTAATCTAAAAGTCAGTTCTAGTAAACTTAAACTATTAAATGCATCTAATGGTGTAACTTGTTTGGGTATCTGGCTTTCAATCAACTTGAGAGTGTCGTATAACTTCTGTCTTTCTTGTCTTTCTTGGGCCAGTTCTAACCTTAAATCATTGATTTGCTTGGCAAACAAATGAGAGGGATTATTTGTTGAAATCGATTCTGAATTAGTTGTTTCAATTGGAGTCTTAATTTCTAGTTTTGCGACCGAATCAAATTTTCTAAACGCAGTTACTTGCTTGGATATTTTCTCCTCACTTTTAGGTGAAATTACAAAAGCATTGACCATTTCGCATTGACGAGAATTTTTTTCTCTCGCTTTGACAGCAGCATAATATTCTAGGTATCCATCTACTACTATATAAGTTTCTAAGCCCGTAGCTTTTAAAATTAATGGTCTGATAATTCCTCCGCTTTCTATAATTATATCAGCAAGACTATTTACAGCATCATCTGTAAAGTTGGAACGAGAAACTTCACAAGTAATATTTTTGACATCTACAGTATAAAACTCCATTATTAGTTGACCCCTATTTTTTGTAAAACTTCTTTAGCTAACATCTCAAATTCCATAGCAGATTGTTGAGCGTTGGTTTTTGAATCTGCATATTTAATAATTGATCTTGGATCTGGATATTCTAAATCTCCAACTGTTATTGTATTATTCATACATTCTGAAAGAGCAGTTCTATCATAAATAACTGCTTCCATTAAAGGAAGATTATATCGCTCAGATATAGTACTTCTTTGCCTTGGAAAAGTGTACTGCAAAAATTTAGAATTAGTTGAAATTTTAGAAGCGAGAACTCCTATTATATTAATAGGTTCCTTGCTCATAAGCCCTTTATATTCATTAATTTGCTTAATAAAGTTTTTAACTGTTGGTAAACCTTGGTTGGCAAATGGTTTTAAATCCGAAGGAATTATCAAATAATCAGAAGCAATTAGGGCAACTTCAGCATAATAATCCCTTGATGGAGGTGTATCAATAATTACGATATCATAATGAGGTTCTATGATTTTGAGCTTAGAAATTAGTCTGCTTCTGCTAACTGCTATTTTATTTAGCTTATCTTGTTTATCGATCAAGTTAATATGTGAAGGAACAACATCTATTTCTGGATCATTAAAATAATTAGACTGGCGTAGAATTTCTGGTATGAAGTTAAAATCTGCTGATTCTAATAAATGAGAAATATTTTGCTCTCGCAAATCATCATCTTCTTCAAATTGAAATTTTATTAAGCCTGTAGCAAACGTAGTATTTGCCTGAGAATCTATATCAATCAAAAGTACACTTTTACCTTTTTTTCTCAATGCAGCTGCAAGATTTACTGCAACAGTAGTTTTACCAACACCACCTTTATTATGATAAATCGCAATTGTTTTCATTGAATATTGCCTCTCAATTTGAAAGTTTAAATTATTTTCTGATATTTGTATTTGTAAATTTTCTATCAGATTTTCTTCTTTTATGCTGTCTCTACCAATCAAGTTTTTAATTTTATCTATCTTTGTCTCAACTTCTTTTCCATAACACTGAAATACTAGCTGAACATCATTTTTAATTTTTTCATAGATTCTGATCTCTCTTCCATTAGTTAGCAGCCCATACCTTACATTCAAGCTTGTTAAATAATGCCTGAGCCGGAGGACGTGATTATTTAAGTTTTGTTTAGGATGCTTCGCCTCCATGACCACGCTCAGTGGTGAGTTGGCATCTAAAACTAAGGGAATTACTTGTGCGGCAAATGCCAAGAAGTCTAAGCGGATGCTACCAAGGGCAACTTCTTGATGCCAGGTATCAGGAGTATACCCTAGCTGTGGTAGCAAATATTGCACTATGAGTTTGCTTTCAACTTCGCTTTCGTTACGACACAGCTCAGGATTAAAAAGCAATATTTTTTACCTCTAAAAAATTAAAATTATTGGTAATAACGGGATTTACGTTCGATTATGGCATAGCGTTAATTGTCTTGAGTAATAAAAAATACTTATAAATATTTAATAAATTATAATATAGGTAGTGTTTCCACTGGGAATTTAGCTATTTCTGAGAGCTAGCCATGTTCAAAATTATTAGGCTAAGTCAAAGCGAAATGCCGTAAGGACACACATCATCTGTGTATCTCTACCAACGACATGTGAACTTTAGTATAAGTTCCCAACTTAAGTTCACAGGTTAGATAAGTGTAGACGTATACTTCAGGGGAACGAGTTTTTTCTTTGCCAGCGTTGCATAATTCAGACCGGGTTGCTATATAATTTGACTGCCTCAATTGAGGAAACATGACTCAAGCGACTCTTTTGAGTCCCGGAAAATATTAAATTTAACGGAAGTTTCAATTGTTCAGCAGGGGTGTACGCTACCTAGATGGGAAAGCGTCATCAGAGGAATTAACCAATGGGATATGTAATTGCTACTGCAAATATGAAAGGTGGTGTAGGGAAAACTACCCTTACCGTCAACTTAGCGACTTGTTTAGCGAAAAATCATGGTAAGCGGGTGCTTGTTCTTGATTTAGATAGCCAAATTAGTGCCACACTCAGTCTGATGTCACCTTTGGATTTTGCCAAGCGTCGCAAACAAAGACTCACATTTAGATATCTGATAGATGAAGTTGTCAATCCAGAACCAAACGCAAAACTGACGATTCAAGAGATAATTCAATCTCAAGTTTGTAATCTACCTGGACTAGATTTATTACCGGGAGATATCGACTTGTATGATGAATTTGTTGTCTCAGAAATGCTGCATCAACAAGCAGTTGCTTTGGGTGAACAGGACTTTGAAACGATTTGGAATCGCTTTGAAAGAGTTTTGATTAATAACATCTTAAAATCTGTTCGCCAAGACTATGATTTTATCCTCCTGGATTGCGCCCCTGGCTATAATCTATTGACTCGTAGCGCTTTAGCTGGTAGTGATTTCTATATACTTCCTGCTAAACCAGAACCTTTATCTGTGGTGGGTATTCAATTACTGGAAAGACGGATTGCTCAATTAAAAGACAGTCACGGAAATGAAACCAAGATAAATATAAAAATGCTAGGAATTGTATTCAGCATGTCCAATGCTAACCTGCTCACTGGCAGATATTATAAACAAGTTATGCACCGCGTTGTTGAAGATTTTGGCGTAGAAAAAATTTGTAAAACTCAAATACCAGTTGATGTCAATGTTGCTAAAGCTGTTGATAGTTTTATGCCAGTTGTTTTAAATGCTCCCCAATCATCTGGTTCTAAAGCATTCTTTCAGTTAACTCAGGAGTTGTTGCAAAAGTTGTAAATAGTAGCTAGTTTTGTGTCTTAGTGCCTTTGTGGTGAAAAAAATTTCGTAACCACAGAGACACAAAGACACAGAGAAGTTTCTTTTTTAGAACTCTCCGGCTAAGGCTGCAACGCAACGTTCGCAAATTAGGGGATGTTCTGCTGATTCTCCCACATGGGTGGAGTAGTTCCAGCAGCGATCGCACTTCTCCCCTTCTGCATTCACTACCCCAATTCCCCAGGTATCTGAGTGCAAGTTGTATTTTACTCCTTCTAGTTTGTCAGGAGAATCTAACAATTCTACTTGGGAGGTAAGGAATAGATAGCGGAGTTCATCGATACCGTTACCGATGGCTTGATTTAGTGCTTTTACTGAGGAGCGTAACTGCCCATCAGCTATATAGAGAAGGGCTTTTGCTTCCAAGGAAGAACCAATCATCTTTTCTATTCTGGCTTGTTCTAGCACCTTATTTACATCAGTGCGGATTTGCCGGACTTGTTGCCAAAATCCTGCTATTTCTGGATTACGCCATTTTTGGTCTACCTGCACCCAACCGGCTTCAAACACTGATTTGTAAGGTGTTTTGTAAGGGAGATATTGCCAGATATCTTCGGCAGTGTGGCATAATACTGGGGCGATCGCTCGTGCTAAATTTTCTAAAGCTATCTTCAGCACTGTTTGACAGCTGCGACGGCGAAAAGCATTCGGGGCGCTGATGTACAACCTATCTTTGGCAACATCTAAATAGAAGTTGGATAAATCCACCACGCAGAAATTCTGTACTGTTTGGAAAAAGCGAAAGAATTGGAAACTGTCAAAGGCTTCTGTGACTTCCTCAAATACCTCGGTGATGCGGTGCAACATATAGCGGTCGAGTTCCGGTAAGTTTTCTAAAGGTACTGCATCTTTTTCGGGGTCGAAATCATGCAAGCTACCCAACAAGAACCGCGCTGTATTGCGAATTTTACCTCTGACATCATTTAGCTGCTTGATGATGTTTTTACCAATACGGACATCAGAGGAATAATCTACCGATGATACCCACAACCGCAATACATCTGCACCATAAGGCGGTTCTGCTTTTTGATTTTTCCCGCCTTCAATGATTGTATTTGGGTCAAGCACATTTCCTTCTGACTTGCTCATCTTCCGCCCTTGTTCATCTAAAACAAAGCCGTGAGTCAAGACGGTTTTGTAAGGCGCAATGTCATTAACTGCTACACTGGTAAGCAAACTTGACTGGAACCAACCGCGATGTTGGTCAGAACCTTCCAAATATAAATCAGCTGGGTAGTGCAATTCTGGACGCTGCTTTAATACAGCTGCCCAAGATGAACCAGAATCAAACCATACATCCATTGTGTCTGTACCTCTGCGGTAAGACCGACCATTATTTCTGTAAGATTCTGGCAATAAATCAATTACCGACAATTCCCACCAAGCATCAGAACCTTTTTCAGCGATAATTGCTTGGACGTGGTTGATAGTTTCCTCATTTAGCAGTGGTTCCCCAGTTTCTTCGTCGTAGAAAACGGGAATTGGTACACCCCAAGCACGTTGACGGGAGATACACCAATCAGAACGTTCCGCTACCATTGGCGTGATGCGATTTTCACCTTGGGCTGGAATCCATTTTACCGTAGCGATCGCCTTTAATGCTTCCTCCCTAAATCCCTCTACCGAAGCAAACCATTGTTCAGTAGCGCGGAAAATCGTCGGCTTTTTCGTCCGCCAATCGTAGGGATATTTGTGTTGGTAAGGTTCTTCTTTCAACAAAGAACCCGCCGCCGTCAGCGCATCAATCACCGCTTGATTTCCATCACCCAGCACATTCAACCCAGCAAACTCTCCCGCCTCTTGAGTAAAGTTGCCATTATCATCTACTGGTGCAAGAATGGGTAAACCATAACGCTGACCGACTATGTAATCTTCTTGACCATGACCGGGGGCAGTGTGTACCAACCCAGTACCCGACTCAGTAGTGATATAGTCACCACCCATAACAATCGGACTTTCACGGTCAAATAGCGGATGACGGTAGGTAGTATGTTCTAAATCTTTCCCTTTGAACGTTGCTTTTACACTTAACTCAACCCCCAACGTCGAAGATAAAAGTTCCACCAACTCAGCAGCTACAATGAGATACTTAAATCCTCTCTGCGCTACGGACACTTTGCTCAAGTCGGGAAACCCGCCCACGCAAGTGTCCTCCTCCGCGTCTCTGCGTGACACTTCCACCACCGCGTAATTCAAATCCGCATTCACCGCCACAGCTAAATTCCCCGGAATCGTCCAAGGCGTAGTTGTCCAAATAGCCACACCTAAATCTGACTGATATTCTCCCAACAGCGGTTTAACCGCCTCTGCCAAGCTCGTAATTGGAAAAGCTGCATAGATACTGCGGGAGATGTGACCTTCTGGATATTCCAACTCAGCTTCAGCCAAAGCAGTTTTAGAACTGGGACTCCAGTGAACAGGCTTCAAACCACGATAGATGAACCCTTTCAAGAACATCTCACCAAACACACCAATTTGCGCCGCTTCGTATTCCGGCTGCAAAGTTAGATAAGGATGTTCAAAATCGCCCCACATCCCAAAGCGTATACAACTTTTGCTTTGGTCTGCTACTGCTTCTAGTGCAAATTGTTTAGCTTTTTGCCGCAATTGTAAAGGCGTTAAGTTTTGCCGTTCTGCTGATTTCATATTCTGCAAAACTTTCAATTCAATTGGCAAGCCGTGACAATCCCAACCAGGTACATAGCGAATCTTACGCCCTTTTAACAGTTGGTAGCGATTAATAATATCTTTAAGAATTTTACCCAAAGCATGACCGCTATGCAGAGAACCATTAGCATAGGGAGGCCCATCGTGCAGTATAAATAATTCGCCGGGGTTATTTTCGGAGAGGCGATCATAAATTTTATTTTCTTCCCAAAATTTTTGGATTTCAGGCTCACGCTTGATAGCGTTTGCCCGCATATCAAAATTAGTCTTTGGTAAGTTTACAGTATCTTTATAGCTTCCTGATTCGGTCACAGTCTCATGCCTAAGATTAGTTGTGCAGGTTTTATCAATTATAGAAGATGGCATCAAAACCAAAATTTGCTATGTTATTCACCTTTACAAAGCTAGGCGGGCAAGTCTAGGTATGACTCAGAGAAAGGCACTACAAATAGCTGGCAGCTTCTCTTTAGAAACGATGTTCTAAAATTATAGTCTGACTCGAAACAGTCTTATGAAGCTAACCCTGAACTTGCCACCAGAATTAGAACAGTATCTTGCACATGAAGCTAAACAGCAAGGACTTTCTGTGGAAACATATACTTTGCAGATTTTGCAAAAATATATTTTGCAGAAAGAGAAACAGTCTAAGTTGATAAACGTGCTTCAGTCTTGGATTGATGAAGGTGACGCTGATGAGCAGCAAGAAACAGGAGAGTACTTAATTCATGCTTTGGATGAAGATCGATTATCTGATCGTAAATTGTTTCCTGCTGAGTTAAAAGGTATAACTTGGTGAGCCAGGTTATTCTGTTAGATGCAGGGCCAATCGGTCTAGTCACAAATCCAAAGCTATCACCTAAAAGCATTGCTTGCACCCAATGGCTACAAATACTCGTTTCCTTCGGAAGTCGCGTTATAATTCCTGAAATCGCCGATTATGAAGTGCGGCGAGAATTATTACGAGCAAACAAAGTTAAAGGTATTGCTCGCTTAGATGAGTTAATTCAACTTCTAGAATATCTACCAATCACAACATCTGCAATGCGTCAAGCTGCATTATTGTGGGCACAAGCTCGTCAACAAGGACAACCAACAGCTGGTGATAAGACAATTGACGGGGACATAATTTTAGTAGCTCAAGCTGTAACTCTTACTGTTTCAGACGTAGTAATTGCAACAACTAACGTTGGTCACTTATCTAGATTTGTTTCAGCCGATTTGTGGCAGAACATTAAAACAAGTTGAGTGAAACCCAGCATCAAGTTTAGATTAACGTTGGGTTTCACTAAATTTAACTAGCCTGGTTATCAGGCGGTACTACATCAGGTGGTATTTCTGCTGGGGGAGCAAGTACTGCATCTGGAGCAATTTCTTCTACAGGAATCGGTTGTGTGTCCTCAATTTCTACATCTGCTTGCGCTGCTTCCACCAATTCGGGAGATGGGGGATTGGGTGGAATGGCTTCAGGTACATTCTCGATTTTTGCTTCGGTATCAGTAGTAGTTACCGCGTTCTCTGCTGTCTGTTCTGGTATGGGAGTAGTTTTGTCTACAATCTCAACAATAGGTTGCTCTGTTAGTACAGAGGTAATATCTTTAGGTTTGGGAGTGGGTGTTTTTTTACTTGCATTCTGTTGCACCTTGCCTTTGACGCCACTGAAGGTGTTACTAAGTCCCTGTTGCAACTGAGCAAGTCGTTGCTGAACAGACAACTTATTCACCTGTTCCTGAATGCTAGTTTTTACTGTCTCAGGACTCGGTACTTGGGTTTGTTGTAGCAGTGGGGTTAGTTGCCGACGTAATGAAAGAGTTTGCCAGCCAAACCAAACCAAAAGAGCCACACTCGCCACATGACCCAGCAATAACCCTCCAGAAATGCGTGGTGCAAACACCCATAATACTAAAGCGTAAAAAAGTCCTACACCGCTCCACATAAAGTCATTCTTACGGTGGATTTCTGGAAAAAAGAAAGCTGCTATGTAAATGGCTAAACTACCAAGACCGACCACTAAAGCAAGGACATATGCCAGCATTATTTGGTTACTCCTTATTGCGTCCTTTGACTAGGATTGGGTACTGGGCATCGGGTACTGGGTATTTGGTATTGGATACTGCGTGTTAGATACTAGGAAAATAAAACTAACTTTAATGAATTAAATATCTTCCTAGTCCCCAATCCCCAGCCCTCAGTCCCTAGTCCCCAATCCCCAGTTCCATAAATAACAATTTTGCAAGTCAATTGTTGATTTAGATACAATTTAGAATTAATTATCTATGTTAGTTGTGGATTTTTGTCGTTTATATCAACTCTTAAGGTCTTCTTTAGGAGAGAAGCGAAAATCTCGGACTACCCTTAAAGATAAAAGGATCTGCAAGAGTTAGCCAAACATAGTTTATGACACTACAAAGCTTTGGTGTGATTGGTTTAGCTGTAATGGGCGAGAATATCGCTCTAAACGTCGAGCGTAATGGCTTCCCAATTGCAGTTTACAACCGCTCCCGAGAAAAAACGGATGCTTTTATGGCGCAGCGTGCGCCAGGACGGAACGTCAAAGCCGCCTTTAGCCTAGAAGAATTTGTCGCCTCATTGGAACGTCCCCGCAAAATCCTTGTGATGGTGCAAGCTGGTAAGCCGGTAGATGCGGTGATTTCTCAACTCAAACCCTTACTAGATGAAGGCGATATCATTATTGACGGTGGCAACTCTTGGTTTGAAGATACAGAACGACGCACTCAGGAATTAGAACCCGCTGGGCTTCGGTATCTTGGTATGGGTGTCAGTGGTGGTGAAGAAGGGGCGCTAAATGGCCCTTCTCTAATGCCTGGAGGTACAAAAAGCTCCTACGAGTATCTATCGCCAATTTTCAACAAAATTGCTGCTCAAGTTGATGATGGCCCTTGCGTCACCTATATTGGCCCTGGTGGTTCTGGTCACTACGTGAAGATGGTACATAACGGCATTGAGTACGGCGATATGCAGCTAATTGCTGAAGCCTACGACTTGCTGAAAAATGCCGCTGGACTTGACCATACTCAGCTACATGAGGTGTTTACTGAATGGAACACCACCGATGAACTCAATTCATTTTTGATTGAGATTACGTCCAATATCTTCCCCTACATTGACCCAGAAACCAATCTACCTTTGGTTGATTTGATTGTTGATGCAGCAGGTCAAAAGGGAACTGGACGCTGGACTGTACAAACTGCGCTGGAATTGGGAGTTTCCATTCCGACAATCACAGCGGCGGTGAATGCCCGGATTATATCTTCCATTAAAGAAGAACGGGTAGCAGCATCCAAAGTCCTTACGGGCCCGACTGGCAAGTATGATGGAAACATTAAAGATTTTGTCAATAAGGTGCGAGATGCTCTTTATTGCTCAAAAATCTGTTCTTACGCTCAAGGGATGGCGCTATTATCTACAGCTTCCAAGACATATAACTGGAATTTGAATCTGGGTGAATTGGCGCGGATTTGGAAAGGTGGCTGTATTATTCGCGCTGGCTTCTTGAATAAAATTAAGAAGGCTTTTAGCGAAAATCCAGCATTACCTAACTTGCTATTAGCTCCCGAATTTAAGCAGACTATTCTCGACAGACAAACAGCTTGGCGAGAAGTGATAATGACAGCAGCAAAATTGGGAATTCCAGTGCCCGCATTTAGTGCATCATTGGATTATTTTGACAGCTATCGCCGCGATCGCTTGCCCCAAAATCTAACTCAAGCACAACGCGACTACTTCGGCGCACATACTTACCTGCGTCTTGATAAGCCTGGAAGCTTCCACACTGAATGGGTTCCTATTGCTGAATCCGAGAAGTAAACTTTCATATCTGGATATCCGCACATTGTGAAAGTTTAGAAAGCTTCAAAATTGAAATTTACTAGTGGCTCTGAATTTCAGAGTCACTTTTTTTTGAGAGTGCTGACCAAAGAAGTACTGTTTGCGTATCTCATTACGAATTACGTAGCTTGCTTCTCGCGCCAGGCGCGAGTATTACGAATTACGAATTAGTGTTAGGAGTTGTTATTCCCAAGGTATTTAGCTTTTAATTCTTCCAATTCATCGTCTACTTTGCTTTTAGTAGAAGGTTGAGATGTTGGGTTGGGCGGTTGTATCTTATTAGGTTGAGGTTTACCACCACCCAAAAATTGAGTCTTCATTTCCTCTAATTCTTGCTCAATTTGACTAGGAGATTTTGTGACAAAGGGAGGTGTAGAAGGCGGGGATTGAGTAATAGGTTTTGCTGGTATCGCTGGTGTAGTAGCTATTGGTGAATGTCGATTTAAGTCTTGAAGGACTTCATCTGCTGTTTGATAACGCCGAATCGGAATACTTTCCAACATCTTGTCAAGAATGCGACTCAACTGATTGTTGACGGGAGTTTGCAAGTATTGCTGCCAAACCCATTTATCGTTGTTGGTATCATACGAGTCAAATGGCGATCGCCCAGTTAATAGATTAATACAAGTTGCACCCAAGCTGTAGATATCACTGGCAAAAACAGCCCTACCTCTAATTTGCTCAGGGGCGACATATTCGGGACTACCTATACTAGTACCAGTTCTATTTAAAGCAGTACTGGTGGCAGATTTAGAAGCACCAAAATCTACTACAACTAGTTTGCGATCGCTCTGACGTAAAATAATATTTTCTGGCTTAATATCGCGGTGAATGACTTCTCTAGCATGACAAAATTGCAATACTGGCAATAAATCATTCAATAGTTGCCGAATCTGCGTTTCATTGAAAGCCCCTTTTTGTGCCAATTCCTGAGCTAAGTTTTGCCCATCTATAAATTCTTGTACAAGATACTGGCGGTCATCGTGAGTGAAATATGCTAGCAGTTCGGGAATTTGCGGATGTTTGCCCAATTCATCCAACTGTACCGCTTCTTGGGTGAATAACTCCACGGCTTTTTGCACTGTGTTAGTGCCTTGGGCTTGAGGATAAAATTGTTTAATCACACAGCGGGGTTTTGAGGGTTTATCCTCATCCACAGCTAAGAAGGTTCTGCCAAAACCGCCTTGTCCTATCGGTTTGATGGCACGGTAGCGTTCTTTAAGCAGTAACTTGGAACCACAAGTCAAACAAAACTTGACATCATGAGGATTTTCTGGTTTGGGACAACGGGGATTAAGGCAGTAGCTCATACAGGCAATCGCTCTTATATGTCTTTATTTTGCCCTGTCCTAGACCAAAGGTAGTTTATTAATGGATCTAGTTAACTTTTATATTCGCCAATTATCCAGCTTCAAGCTATAACCCAGTGCTTGAATCCGCTGATAGTGTGATAAATTGCCGCTTACTAAGGTTAAATTTTGTTGGATTGCAATCGCAGCAATTATAGCATCAGCAAGGCCTATTGGTTGCCCTGTTCGTTCTAAATCTGCATAAATACGTCCTGCCAACTCAGCATCACTGAGTTGTAATGTTAATACTTGTGCCTCTATAATTTCAACAAAAAACTGCTGAATCTTATCTTCCCGTTGGCGCTTATGCCAGCCTTTGACAATCTCTAAAACTGTAATGGTGCAGATAGTATAGTAACCAAAGTTAGCATGATAGGCGGAAGCCCTAGCTGCAACGCGCCGATTAATGCCTTTGAGAATCTCTGAAAAAATATCGGTGTCAATTAGTACCTTATCCAAAGCGTTGATTTAGTGGATGTGCGGCCCGATCTTTCATAACCTCTTCTAGCATCTCATCTACTGACTCAGGATCATCAGCAAATAGTCCTAACAATCGGTCTTTTGGTGGTTCTGCCATTGGGAGTTGTTCAATTGCGTATGCAATCAGTTCCGACAAGTCACAATGGCGTGACTTTGCTAAAGCGTGTGCTTTTTCAAGGGTTTTTTTGTCGAGTTGCAGTTCTATTTTTTCCACGCCGCCTCATTTGAAAGCATTTGTACTAGCGCGATTCTAGCATTTTCGATATGCCGCGAGTGCCGGAGCGATCGCGAAGCGCTGACTTGTCAGTTCGCATTGATTGAAATTTGGCGTCATGCGAATGATATTACGTCTTGACAGGTAAACGGGAAATTGTCCATAAAATTAGCAGGAAAATTAAGTAAATCGCGCCAACCAGCCCAAACTCAATTAGAGGGATATAGGTTACTTCGTAAATTCTGTCCAAGCCGCGTTCAGTCAGTCCATAAACGGCCAGTACACTCACTAAAAAGGCTCCGTAGATAGTACGTTTAGTTGAGACACCCACAGGTAAACCGTGGAGTTGGGTAAGCACAAGAATGCCTAGAAAACCAAAGAGAAATGTTGGCCACTTACTTTGTCCTAGCATCCACGACACAACGACACTATGTAAAAGCACTGTAATTTCCAAAGTGAATGTCCACCAATGGTTTACATGGGTGCGGTTAAATATCAACGACGATTGCAGCAGAAGCAAGAACATATAAAGAAAACCAATTAAGTGCCCCAAAGTCGCTTCCATTGGATGGTACCAGAAGGTGTAGATAGCGGCAAAGGAGAAAAAGTAGCCGTGGTAAAGCTTGATAATTTGCAAAAACTGTTGGTGGAATGGAACAGAATTGCCAAAAAACAGCCCGCGTCGAGGCGTTTCCAAAATCAGTACGAATACTAATAGGAGCACAACCGCACCTTGGGAAGCCCAAATTGAAGTATCTTGAGCCAGAGCATCGTACCAAATATAAGTCTGGAGAAAGTGTAGGGCGATGAATACACTATTAATCGCAAGCATGAGGTAATTAATCGGGTGTAACGCTGTTTTGTATTTCAACTGCGATCGCTGCGCCCACCAAATACACGCCCAGATGCTAAACTGATGCCCAAGGTACATGCTCCAAGCCGTTGCTCGACTCCAAAAGGTCGGGTTAGGAAGCTTCCAGTAGTACCAGTTTAATCCTTGGTCAGGAAGTTTAATGATGCTTGCAGGAATGCTTCCACCTAGCCAAATTGCGTAGGTGAGGAGGATGCTTACAAAGATTCCTAGAAACAATACTCGGCGACCTGTCATATTAATTCGTAATGGGCTATGCCCCGCCACGCTAACGTAATTTTTAATTCGTAATTAAGACTTTTTTTTACTTTGAAACCATGATTTTTAGGCGACACGTTCTGTCTTTGGTTCAGATGCGCTTTGAGTCACTCGTAAACTAAGAGTTAAAGCTATTAGCATTACTAAAGATCCACTCAAAAAAGGGGCATAACTCCCAAATTTCATAAAACTAGCCCCTGCCAACATTGACCCCCCAATGCGTGCTAACGCAGAGCAATAACTGGCAATTCCTAACATTTGTCCTTGTTCTTCTGGGGCTGTCATCTGAGAAATCAGGCTGTTTAATATTGGTTGACCGACACTAATTCCCCATGCTACAAGTGCGGTGGCAACTAATAATAAAGTTAAGCCATAATGGTGTAAATAAGAACTGCATCAAAGAATAAATAGCTACAAGTAGAGTTGCTTCATTAGGTTTTGCGCCGAATTGTTCAGCATACAAAGGTAGTATCGGCAAGATAATTCCGAAGCCGAGCAAGTCTATAAATACAGTCAAAAATAAAACGAATATTGCCCTGCCATTATTTTTAGTCTCCATAGGTGCAATTCCCTTTTATAAAAAATATGTGTAACTTTGATTAGTTTTATGGACACTAGGAAACGCTGACCATAAAGCCCCATTGAATACAACCAGCAATTAGTTCAACCAAAGTTCTTTAATTTGAACATGGTTAAGCCAAATAGCATGGAACAAACCTACTATAAAAATCAAACCAATAATACTACTAATAAAAGCAACTATAATCTCGTGCTTCCGTATAGCTTTTTGGATCTTAGCGTCTATGATGTCTTCTAATTCTTTGTATGACATTGAGTTTAATTGGGTTAAAGACAAGAGTTAGGCGAAACTTACGTAATTACATAAGTTTAAGTATGTCCGAAATCTCTAACTTATTTGCTGAACTATAGTTAAGCTTTTTAAGTCTATACTAAGTTTTGATATATTGAACTCTAAAATCTTTTTTGGTAAGAGCTTTGAGTACGGCTATTCTATGCGTTTTCAATAATTGGTATTAGTAGCAATTATTGAAGAATAATAATACATTTTGTACAATCTAGATAGTAGTTTTGCTATTTTATTAATAATCATTAATCAATCTACTCATAGGGTAGATATGCCTTTTAAATTAAAGCTATTTCGATGCTGTAAGAGTATCAAGTGCGTTGACGTAGTTTCAAAATAGTACCTGAAATACCAAAAGCTAATAGTGCTAAAGTATAAGTTGGTTCGGGAACTGCAATAATGCTTACCTGATTAATGGCCAAGCCATATTGTGGATAAGAACTGCTAAACACGACTCGTGAGATATTTGGAGTATCACTACGAACCCCCAGAAAAACTGCCGAATTATCTAATGCTAGCGATGAAGTACTTAGAGCTGAGAAACTACCTAATAGGTTATTGGTGTTATCAAAAGCGGTAATAACAGTTTCAACTTCTAAGTTACTTATGTCTACAGCTATCTGAGTACCAGCGCCAAAAACAGGACGGGCAAAACTAATGCTAAAAGGCCCACCATTCCCTTGAGTACGAGGATCAGGAGCACCAGGAGGAAGAGGTTGAAAACCTGTTGGGTCTATACCTCCAAAGAGAATAAAATCTCCTTGGGCGAAGTTAGTCCTAATGCCAGGTGGAGGTAAAGTTTGAAAAACAAACGGTGGAGTAATCTGAGGATTACTAGTTGGAGCTATATTTATATCTAACCCTAAACCACCTTGCGACGTTGCTAAAAAAGAGTTAGGTAAAAAAGCAGAAAAGTCAGGAGCAGACGGATTGAATACTTTACCTAAACTTGCCCAATCAACTTCGTCATTGCCTCCTAAAACAGCGCGTTCAGTAACTAAAAATGTAGCTGCTTTAACTGGTAATGGTAAAACCGTTATTATAGTTGTAATGGCTAGTAAATATTTGACAGATGACTGGAATAATTGATTTTCTGTAAATCCCATAAGTTTTTATCTTTAATTTTGTAGAATAATATCATTAAAAGAGAAGAAGTCAACACACAATATGAGACATTGTATTGTTCTGATTCCCAAATTTGAAGCAACTGTTGTGTTCAATAATTGTGTTGCAAAAACTTTTTGATGCCTAGCTGTTTAGAGTTAATGCAATTCATGTTTTTACCAGTGAAACGTTATTTTTTGCAACACAAGTTTAGCTTGGTTTACAAACACAATTGCTCATATCTGTACCATGCTCAATTTTTTATTGGTAAACTACTAGCTAAGTAGCTAGGCGTAAATAAATTAAAGTTTGTAGTGAGTTAGCCAGGTCTTCTCCCAACGCGAAGTAGGGTCTCGTAAAAGCTTTACTTGTCATGGATTTCTGATTCGTAGTTCTTTTAGACCAATTTAATACTCAAATTAGATGAGAGATTTTCAACGAAGGCGAACTGATTTCCTAAGAAAGACAAGTTACCGCTAGAGGCATCGTAGGAAAAGTCGCTAATGTTAGTAGTACCAAACCCTACTTTAGAAACTTGGATGACGTCTTTTTGAGCAAAGTCGTAATCTTTGATAGTGTCAATACCCTCTTTAACATTGTTGAAAATAAACTTATCTGCACCAAAGCCACCTGTGAGAATATCGTCACCTTGTCCACCAGTGATGGAATCATTACCGAAGCCACCGGAGATAGTGTCATTGCCATCATTGCCAACTAATCGGTTATTTTGCCTGTCGCCAGTGATGCTGTCATTTTCATTTGTACCGATGATATTGTCAAAGTTAACTACATCAAATGTCAATGTCCCAAGTGTGGGAACGTTATTGGCAGAGATACTTTGGGCTTGTAGGTCAGATGTGATAGATACACCAGAAACCGATTGAGACGCATCTATAGTATTGTTGGCAACACTAGCATCAGCAATAACCGTTTCTACTTTAAAAACTAGGTCTGTCCCAAATCCACCAGCTTTGGTAATTGTTCCTACACCTGAAAGGGTAATGGTTTTACCTAGTTTGCTGTAATCTGCGGTATCAAAGCCATCTCCGCCATTGATACTGTCATTACCTCGACTGCCCTTGAAAGTATCATCGCCTCTACCACCTGTCAACTTGTCACTACCGCGTCCACCGTCAATCAGGTCATTGCCACCTCTACCATCAATACTGTCATCGCCATCATTACCGAATAATTGGTTACTTTGGTCGTCGCCAGCAATGGTGTCACTTGCATTTGTGCCTTTGACATTGACAAAGTTGACTACCGTAAATGGCAATGTCCCTAAATCGGGAACGTTATTAGCAACCAAACTTTGGTTTTGTAGGTCAACGGTGACAAATACGCCAGAAAGAGATTGGGAGGCATCTATAGTGTTGTTGGTAACACCAGCATTAGCAATAATCCTTTCTACTTTAAAGAGTTGGTCTTTTCCGAACCCACCAGCCTTAGTAATTGTCCCTACACCTGAGAGGGTAATGCTTTTATTCAAGCTACTGTAGTCTGCGGTATCAATGCCATCTCCACCGTCAATGCTGTCGTTACCACGACTGCCCTTGAATGTGTCATCGTCACCATTACCAGCCAACGTATCGTTACCTAATCCACCATCGATTAGGTCATTTCCAAGACCACCAGAGATATTGTCATTGCCTCCACGACCAAAAATCTGATCGTCACTATTAGTGCCCGACAAAAAATCATCGTTAGCAGTACCAACAATAATGGACATAATTTATACTTTCTGTTTTCACAGATCAATGCATTTGCTGTTTGTAATACTTGCATATTACAAATAGTGAAAATATAAATTTCTGGTTAAATATACTTAAGTATGTTTAAATATACCTTCACAAATCGAATTTTTGCGTATAAGACAGAGTGTAATACAATAAATCAGTTGAACAGAAGTGGTCTGGTTATTGTAAAGACGTTGACATAGCCCAGTTTCTTCAGACCACCCGGCGTCAGGCTCATTCCATTCTGCTCATACATTATTTTAGCGATCGCCTAAACGCTTATACTAAATCACCCCAAATCAACTTGATTCTTCATCAACCTTTGCACGCTCACTAAAGCCCGATTCAATTCATAATTCCGCCTCTGGTGATTCTGCAAATACGCTTGCTGTTCTTCCTCAATCATCTGCACATCTTGAACCACCAAACCATCAAGTAACTTTTGTGCTGCACCAAATAAACTATTTTTCACAAACCGCCGAAACCACACGGGTAATTTATGCAATCGCCAAAAGGCATTTAATGAGGTGAAATGAATCAAATAAGCTTTAGTCTGTGTTTGATTCACCGGACATACTAAACAGTAGATTTTAAAATCTTTTCCCAATGTAGAAATCCAGTGCGGATAAATATAACTCACATCCAAGGGTTCAAGGTGCAACCGCCGCAAAGCTGGAATAAATAACTGGGATATAGACCATATTTTATCTATTTTATAATAACTTTGTGCTTGATAATGAGCATCTACACGGTTATTATCTTCGTCAATATCTTGTAGTGATGCTTCTGCCCAAGCTTGTAAATCCTGATGTAAATGTCCGTGATACATATCCATCAGATTTTCAATTAAATAAGAATAATGAGCCTTACAATTAATAACTGAAACTGTCGCAATATAATTTAGATGTTCCCACTCTGGTAATCCTAAAAGTTCTACAGATGGTTCTACATCTCCAGGAAATAGCCAGATAAAACCGTCTTGTTCTTTAACTGGGTAACGGCGAATTTTGCAATTTGGGAGTTTTTGATTTTCTGCTAAGTAGGGAACCTCTGCACATTCACCCGATGAATTAAAGCGCCAACCGTGATACGCACATTCCAATTCATTGCCCATAACTTGTCCATGACTCAGTTTAACTTGACGATGGGGACAGCGGTCTTCTAAAGCGTGGATTTTTCCTGTACTATCTCGATAAAGTGCGATCGCTTGCTGCCAAATTGTCACACCCACAGGCTTATTTGTAACCTCAGTGCTTAATACAACCACATACCAGTGATTCAGGTTAATACCCAACTGGCGGACATCACTATTTTGCAGGGCTTGGGAAACAGAGGACATATCGCGCATCCTTTTCGGCGTTAAACTTTAAATATGCTGTTCTTTGTCTGTAGGTTAGGTGCAGTCAAAGATATATTAGAAATAATTTATCCCTTGAATGGTGGTAACATTTTTAACCATAATTTGCTCTGCACTCGATTTGCATAACTGATGATCAGACTATCACTTAAGGAAGCTAAAACTAAGCGTCCCCACAAGCTATAAAGTATGTGTAGATAAAACAGTGAGTATTTTGAGCCAAAAATCTGTATGACAAGCTACCAAGAAACCCAAACTAACAACCAGTTGGTTAATCAGCTAATCGCTGAGACAACGAGCATGAACCATGTAGAAGTAATTGAAAATGTCATTGACTCTCTAGAACAAGATGACAGTGCAATGGTTAGTCACACCCCAGAGGGTGGTTATCTTTGGAAGTTTAAGTACGGCAGCGTAGAAGTATTTGTACAACTTACTGGGAAAAGCGATGAAGACACCATCACAGTTTGGTCGGTGGTGCTTCAGTTACCTGCTAAAGATGAACCCAGGTTAATGCGATATCTGTTGGAATTGAACTGCTCTAGCACCCTTGAAGCCCGATTTGGGATTATTGAAAATCGCATAGTTGTCATCTCGACACGTACTTTAGCTGAGTTGTCTCCTGGCGAAGTCTCTCGGTTGATTACCATTGTGGCAACGATCGCAGATGACAACGATGAAGCTTTACAATCTGAGTACGGTGCGGCTTAAGCAACGCGACTAGCTCAACTTTTCAAGACGGATTTTTTAAATAGGAGTCTGCTGCATCTAATGCATAGCAAGCAGGTTTGGCGACTAATTCCGATGCTAGAAGCCACTGGCAATGTGCAGATGGGAATCGACCGTTGGTTACTAGAACAGTACCATTCGGGAAAGTATCCTCCAACTCTGCGCTTTTATACTTGGTCGCCACCCGCCATTTCTCTCGGCTATCATCAACGTCAATATCCTGAATATTGGCAAAATTTGACTTGGCAAGGCGAAAAACTGGATTTGGTGCGGCGTCCTACCGGTGGACGCGCAGTTTTGCATCAAGGTGATTTAACTTACGCCGTCATTACATCTGGATTGATGGGTAGTCGCCTCCAGGTATACGAAAAAATTTGTGAGTTTTTGATTCAAGGGTGGCGATCGCTCGGCGTAGAATTACATTACGGTATGGCTGGGCGAGGCTATATCCACAACCCTAATTGTTTTGGTACTGCGACTGGTGCAGATTTAGTTTTGCCAGATGGCACTAAGTTCATTGGTAGCGCCCAACTGCGACGTAGAGAAGCAATTTTGCAACATGGTTCCATCCGTTTACAACCGGACGCAGAACTATTTGCTCAAGTATTTGGTAAAGAATCTTTTACGACTGTACAGCTGCCTCAAAACTTGGATATGGAAAAGATTATTGCAGCATTAATTGCCGCAGCTAGTAATTGTTTTGGTATACAGCTAGAAGTACAACCACTCTCGCAGTCTGAATGGGAGACGATTTTGGCTTTGTCAGCCAGACAATTAAGTTAAAGTTATGAACCATAAAATAAATTTCTAATTTAGCAATTATCTTATTAATTAAATTTTTCTTTAAACTGCTTGATAGTAGTTCAAAGACACTTATGACAAAAATACAAGCTAGCGATTTTGACAAAATCGTTCTCACTGCTTTCATGGTGAGTTTAGCCAGACAGTTTACAGATATTCCTTATGCTAAGGAGTTAGCACAGTTGATAGAAACGCAAAGGTTAGTAGAGCTACCTCAACAACAAAACCAAGGCACAAGCGTTTTGCTTACTGCACGCGTGGAAGCTCGCTATAAAGCTATCAACCAAGTCATGGCTCAATATCAAATAACACAAATTCTAGAACTAGCATCTGGGTTGCTGCCTCGTGGTCTGTTCATGTCTAGTAATCCGAACATTACATTTATTGAAAGTGACTTGCCTACGATAATTAATTGCAAACAGCAATTGGTTGAGCAACTCATTGGGGAACGTCCCAATCTGCATTTTCTAGAAATTGATGCTACTAGCCGTCCCAGTCAGTTTTTGAAAAGTGCTGAACAACTCAAAGCCGGACAACCAGTTATGATTTTGTGTGAGGGGTTGCTAACACATCTCAATGTGGCAGAAAAACAACTTGTATGTACCAATGTTCGCGAGATGCTTGAATCTTATGGTGGCGTCTGGATTACCCCTGACTTCATTGATACAGCTAGTCTCGTGCAATCACTACAAGATAATCCTGATTTGCAAAAGCTATTGCAAACAGGTACTAACCTTACAGGCAGATCTTTAATAGATAATAATTTTGCCACACTTGACCAAGCATGGCAGTTCGCTAATGAGCAAGGTTTCTGTGTCGCAGAGCATAGTATGTTGAACGTGATAGACCAGTTAAGCTGTTTAGAAATCTTGGGCATTGACACAGAAGTAGTAAGGAAAATGCTTGCGCGAGCCTCTGTCTTTGCGCTTACTCTTGATATCGTTTGAATTTTTAACAGCGTATGCCAGTTACAGAAATAGCTTGAAGCAATCCAAATTGTGGGTTTCAAAAATACTTTGTTTGCAGTTTCAGCCTTTTACAAAGCAGTTTGCGAAGGAACCTCTTCTAAATAGCCTGCTGATACACAATCATCAATTAGTTGCAAAACAAACGGCCAAAGTTCTGGCGCACCTGTTTCTACGGGTGCTACTCGTTTCATCACCTGATCCCGCCTAATGCCATGAATACGCCAAGTCCCACCCTGAGTTTGCTGATTATGCAGTAAAGGCTGTATGCGGTCTAAGGCTGCGGCAAATTTGGCAGTGGTTGTTTCTCCTGCTTCAAACTCATCCCACAGAAGACGCAACTCGCTAGCTTGATCTGCTGGTAAAAGTCCGAATAAGCGTAATGCTGCTTGTGCTTCTCGTTCTGTTTTGCTGTAATTACTCTTTATGTCATAGCAAATTTATGTCATAGCAAAAGGTGTCACTTGCATCAATTTCTACCAAATCGTGAATCAGCAGCACTTTAATGGCGTGGAATATATCAACCCCTTTTGGTGCATATTCTATCAATGCGTAGACGCGCAGCGGCTTGTCGTCAGACATCGCCATCATAGCCAAATGCCAAGAATGTTCTGCACTATTTTCTCGGCGTGAACCATCAGTGAGCAAGGTTTGGCGCATCACCTGTTTGAGCTGATCAATTTCGATGATGAACTAGATTTGTTGAGTCAGTCGATTGATTTGCACCTGAATTTTTGATTTTGAACCGCAGCTAATTATCCAAAAAATCTTAGCTAATCTGCAAGGAAGTTTTTTACATCCAATCAAAAAGCGCCTGGGAGTGTTGCCGTGTTTCCACCCCAGACGCTTTTTGTTCTCAACTTGCTCCTCACACAAATAAAAAATAACACTTGTTTATTCAAAAGCGAGTATATATAAGTGACACTTTTAAAAGTGTACATACAAATAATCTAATTTTTAGTAATAAATTAAAAAGCGCTTGGGAGTGTTGCCGTGTTTCCACCCCAAACGCTTTTTATTCTTAACTTGCTCCTCACACACAAATGCAATATATCACTGGTTTAGTCAAAAAGCAAGTGTATTGAGTGACACTTTCAAAACTGTACAATTAATAAATGATTTTCAGTAATAAATTAAAAAGCGCTTGGGAGTGTTGCCGTGTTTCCACCCCAAACGCTTTTTATTCTTAACTTGCTCCTCACACACAACTGTAGAATATCACCGATTTATTTAAAGAGCAAGTATATTGAGTGACACTTTGCCAACTGCACATCTTACAGCCAATAATTTAGTGTAAAAAGTGACGTATGGATGTGAACACCATTACTAAACCCAGGTCGTTAGCAGCTTTGATAGAATCTTTATCGCGCAAACTTCCCCCTGGTTGAACAATAGCGGTAATTCCCGCCGCCGCTGCTGTTTTAACTGAATCATCAAAGGGAAAGAATCCATCGCTGGCTAGAGTTGCGCCTTTGGCTTTGTCTCCAGCTTGTTCTAAGGCAATTTTAACTGAGCCGACGCGGTTCATTTGACCAGCACCCACGCCTAGAGTAGTGCGATCGCTCGTTACAACAATTGCATTCGATTTAACATGTTTGCATACTTTCCAAGCAAAGAGCAATTCTGCTAACTCGTTAGCGGTGGGTTGACGTTCGGTGACAACTTGCCATTGACTAGTATCAGCGTAGGCGTAGCCCGCCGTAGGCATCGCATCATCAGCAGCTTGGACAAGAAAACCGCCGGCGATCGTTTTTACTGTTTCCTTGGGGCCACTGCTTAAATCTGCTAAAGTTAAAACCCGTACTTTCGATTTCGCAGCCAGAATTTCTTGAGCATCCACGTCACAACTCGGTGCAACCACACATTCTAAAAATGTTTTGGTTAACTCGCTTGCTGTATCATTATCAATCGGACGATTGAGGGCTACAATACCACCAAAGGCAGAGACAGAATCAGCGTTGAAAGCTTTTTGGTACGCTTCCACAATCGTGTTGCCTAGTGCCGTACCACACGGATTTGTGTGTTTGATAATTGTAGCTGCGGGGGTATCGGTGAACTCAGCAATAATCTGGCGTGCAGCTTCCAAATCAACTAAGTTATTGTAACTGAGTTCTTTGCCTTGCAGTTTCGTGGCAGCTGCCCATCCTGTTGGGGTAGTACCAGTTTGATACCAAGCGGCGGGTTGGTGGGGATTTTCGCCATAACGCAGAGATTGCAATTGTGTACCGCTAAGGGTGTATTGCTGTGTTTTTGCGAGGTAAGAGGCGATCGCTTGGTCGTAACTAGCAGTGTGCAAAAAGCCTTTTAAAGCCGACTTTTGACGAAACTCTAGGGATGCTTCACCTTTATTTTGCCGTAATTCCTGCAAATACTCGTCATATTGTGCAGGGTCACATAATACCGTCAGATGAGCGAAATTTTTCGATGATGCTCTTAACATTGCTGGGCCACCGATGTCAATCTGTTCGACGGCTTCAGCTAATGTTACCCCTGGTTTAGCGATCGTTTCCTCAAAGGGATAGAGATTTACTACCACTAAATCAATCGGGCGAATTTGGTTATTTTCTAAATCTGTAACATCGCTAGCTACATCCCGCCGTGCCAAAATTCCACCGTGAATTCGGGGATGCAGTGTTTTGACTCGACCACCTAAAATTTCAGGAGAACCCGTATATTCAGAGACTTTCGTAACTGGTAGCCCTGCATCTTTGAGAGCTTGGGCTGTTCCCCCACTGCTGATTAAATCAAATTCAAATTCTTCCACCAAGCTACGGGCTAGGTCAATTAAACCAGTTTTGTTAGATACACTCAGCAGGGCTAAACGCGCCATTGATCAATTCCTCAAAATTAGGCTATGAAGCGAAGGATCTCAAGTTTTGCATAAGCCTTGGTTCACTTCAAGACTTTTAGGAATAATAACGTTACTAACTATCTGGCATTACCTTTCTCAATTAAGACTGCTACAGATAAAAGGCATTGTATCAGGGCGATATATATTCTTCCTCTTCTTGCTCTTCCATAATATCTAATGGACTCATGTAATTAATATATTCTTCATGATATTCTCGCTGTTCTAGTAGCCTGTTTACTCCATCAATATTAATTTTTTGTAAAATCTCTCTTGCTGCTTTCATAGCTTTTTTATTCATTGTCAGAGTTTTTTTAGTTGTTGATAGTTCTAATAATCCTTCTGCCTCTAAAGCATTAATTATTTCAAAATTAAATCCATTCCAGCAGTCAACGCCAGTAAAATTTTCTTTAGAGTTTTCATGACTATTATTAAGGTAGCGATTATGTTGATCTCTACTCGAAAGGTATATAATCATGAGATATAAATCTTTCATTACTGCATAATGTTCCATAAAAATCCTTGAACTTTCTTCTCTTCTTTCCAATTCATCTACACGATTACAAGCTTGACTATAAGCGTCTCCTTTAGTATTACAAAACCAAGTTTTTTCTGGTAAATCTGGTTCTCTAGTATACTCTGCTACAAATTTTTTGCCAAAAATATCTGATTCTGGAAGTTCAAAAACAGTAATTTTCCAATCTTTTCTGTTTTTAATAAAGATTGCTTTTTTATTTGTCAGCAATCTTCGTGTTTCTGCTTGCTCTTTAGCTTTCTTTTCCAACAACAGTTGTTCGCGTTCTGCTTGTTCTCTAGCCTGTTTAATTTCATAAGCATCATTAGGGATATTTAGCTTCTTATTAACCTCTTCCCAGAATTTACTATCTTTCGCATATATACCTTTTTTAGTCAAGCTATCAATAAATTCTTGACCACAGACTTGAATAGCATTTTTTTTCAATGCTGGTAAGTTAGTAAATGCTTCAAAATTATTTTTATCCATTTTTGCTTTTTAGAAAAAATTAAAATTTATATTATTTCTTTTCTGTTTATAAATTTATATTCATTAAGTTTCCCCTGATATTTTCAAAGACACACATTATCATAGAAAAAATTATTTGTGTAAAAAATCTTAAAAAAAGTATTAGAAACGTAAAACATATTTATCTTGACAGATTACACACATTTAAGATACTAAAAATATAGAGTCCATTTGCTGAGACTGTAAAGTTCGGCAGATGAAGCAGTCGTAAGACTGAAAATTACAAAGGAAATAATTATGCCCTCACAAGGTACTGGCGCTAACGTTGACCCGCGTTCACTTAAGCCTTCTATTGACCTCGCTACAGTCATAGAGTTACTTGCTCAAGCTATTCTTCCCAGCAGTAATCAGGCAAATACTGATCAGCTAAATCCTAGAGGGATGCAGCTGTTTGAATTTGATGAGAAGCAAAATAAACGCCTGAGAATAAGTACTTCAGCCGTTATGTATCGGCTATTTGCACAACCTAAATTTAAAGAAGCTTTTAAACCTGCTCCTGGCGGTGGGTTTATTCAAAACTTATCGATGCCGGCAAAAGGTAATAAGTCGCGCGTTGGTGGTTGTTTGAGTGATGGCAATGCAACAAAGTTACCTGGTGCAATAGACAGATTAATGGCTGCTATTGACCAAGCACTCAATACTGCTGTGCCTTCCGAGAGCTTATTATCGACATTGCTGTTAGATGACGCTGATAAGCAACTCAAACATCTTGCTAAAAAAGCAAATACGTCTTTTCAGAATATAGCTAATACTGCCAATCTCGTACATCTAGCATTTCAAGCTGGAGATACTAAAGATAACAAGTCTGTGGCGACGGTTATTTGTGCAAGCGAACGAGTTGAAAATACTGATTATTTTGAGCAAATGTGCAGTGCTGCCGCAGAATATTTAGAAAACGAACTTGACAACGATCAAGATGATGTGGATTCATCGATCGCAACTTTGGAAGAGGAAAAAAATCGATACGATAGCCAAATCCAGCGTTTTTTGAACTTTTTAGATGATGAAGCATTGTCACGAGTCCGATTAACAATTAGCTTTCGGATTATGGAGGCGATCGCAGACTATGCCCGATTAAATAATGACCCAGATTACCAACTTTTAGCAGAATATGTCAATCGAATACTTATTCTAGTTGCATCTGCTCAAGAAGAAGGCTATACAGTTGATTTAACGGCTTATTTTGGTAGTGCAGCTGAGTTCGACTTGGCCGATGAACTTAGCAAAGCGACCTTTTATTATTGTCTAGCTGTTTGGCCTGAGTGGAAAACTCAAATTTTCGAGAAAAAGACTAAAAATCAAGTAGATCGTGAAGTTAGCTATCGTTTTCGAGTCAATGGGCAAAATCCAGAATTAGGCAAACCTGCTTTTGAAGTACGACTCGATCAAATTAGAGATTATTTACTGAGTGATGATCAATCTTCCTTACAAAAACCTTGGGAACTTTGTCGTTATTTAGCTCAACTCATCTTTTTGGCAGTCGTTGTTCCTAAAAAGGATGAAATCTCGCTGACTAAAGAATCTCTAAGCGATGTGGTGAATCAACTTCTAGCAAATTTTCAATCGCAAGGAAAGGAAGCGATTCGCCAGACTTTAGAAGAATTACAGGAACGCTCTGAGTCAATGATTTCTATTGCCAAAGCCCTGATGAAAGTACTAGGCAACAGGAGCCAAAAAGTCATATCTCAAGTTCATCATCGCTCCTCACAACAATTCATCTGTGTAAAAAGCAGCATCATTAATTGGGATCGGCTAGAAGGGGCAACATTAAATCTGAGGAAGTTGCTTGTAGAGCCACAAGAAAATATTAGCGAAAAGGTTGAATGGTTCAAACATATTGAAATTTGTGAGCAACCAGCAACATCAGGACTTCTTTTCTCGGTTAAGGTTACTGCTGATCTGTCGGAATATGACTTAAAAACTAAAGATACACTTAGTCAATTACGGGCAAAGCGTTTATTGCCGCAGAAACTCCTCCAAGTTTGTTGGGTTCCTCGTTCTTGGCAGAGGGGAGAAGATCGTCAATGGACTTATGAGCTATCTACAAATGCTGCTCAATTTGCTGGGTGGGCATTATCAGCCGCAATCATAGTGGAATACGATGTTGAAACTGTGAAACGGCGGGCGAATACAAGAGACTCTGAGGAAAATAAGCAGTATCATGCAGCCGCAGTTACCGCCTTTGCTGTGCTAGTTTACTGTTGTTTGTGGCGTATTATTAGACGATTGCAAAAACGCGAACAGGAAACATCGGTTGAGTTTACAACCTTAATGCTGCGACTGCAAGAAACAGGAAAACAACTAGATGATGATAAAGACAACAGCGGCGATGCTTACGTTTACGCAGCAGCCCAAACCTTAGAAGCCATACTAGGTGAAGATACCCCTATCCGAATGCAGGGACTTATTCTAGAAAATCTGGTGAAACAACCCAAAAAAACGCAAGATTTTATTAAATCTGGTACTTTTAAGGCGTTTTTAAGTGCGTTTCCACTTTACATTAGTAGCCCAGATTCTCATTCAGCCCCCAAGATTGGTTTAATTTCCTACGCTAGCCGTCCCTGTAACGAGGGAAATTTTCCCAATGATAGTGAAAAGGCTTATCTTTTTCTCACTCAAAGTTATATTGCTACAGCCGTTAGTGAACCGTTTATAGGTTATGAACTCAAGAGAGAACGGATGCAGTCTGATGTGCTTGATTCTCCAGAACAGCTGAAAACGCAACGCCTAGTTCAAGAAGAAATTCGTCACCTTAGAGCTAAAGGATGTCAGCACATTATTTTATTAGCTCATGCCTATGGCGATCGCCGCATTAATCGAGCCGCAGATTACAATTCTTCTTTAAGACATACAGAATTTTTAGAAGAAGTCTTTGAAACTTTTCCTGATATCAACATTTACCCAATGGTGCGGGATGTATTTCCTGCTACACGCTTGCGCGATCGCGGTTACAGTGAAGCGGCATTTGAAATTTTGCAAGCTGGAGACCATATAGATTTCTGGAGTTCAGTTGGTACGTCATCAGAATTTCGTGATTTGATTCCGGTTTATACCTTTGCCACACTTTATGCCATTCAACCAGAAGAACGTCTGCAATCTGGTTTCTGCATTTATTTCCTGGACTCGGATACAAAAGTTCGCAGTCTTAACTCGATCCAACGCGCTCGTCAGCATTTGATTAATCCTGATTCGGACTCTCGTATTCATCCTTGCTTACTAACTGTACTACGGGGCTTGCATTTTATTGAAGCTGAACGAGGTGTGTATAAAAGTCAACTTAGCCCAGTACTAGACCCGTTTAGTTGGATAGCGCCTAATACAGTTGAAGAGGCAGGTGAAGTCAAAGTTCTCCACACCCGCCGCAGAGGACAGGTATTACTTAATTATCGCGCTGTACTCACCTACGTTTCTCAAGTTCTACACAGGAAGTAATGGAATTACCTTTTCTAGAACGAGCCTCTATTTGGGGGCAAATATTTGAAATTGCTGTCAAACGCGGTGTTTTACAACAGTTGATTCACAGAAACTTACTGTTGAATGATCATCCTGTTTTCCAGCTTTGGCAATCTCAAAAAAATGCAGATGTCCACCATCAACTGGTGAAAGCATTCAAAATAACAGATCCCAATAACAAAGAATGGGTAGAGACAATGCTGCGTCATCTGTTGGTACTTGGCTATGGTTTAGGTTGGACAACAATGCGTGAGTGTCTCCACCACAGTCAAATTAAACAACCTAAACTAGAAGCAATTTGGTGTCCGTTGACACTGCCAGGGCAGCAAATACAACGGGATGAAGAAAAAGAAGAGACAGCAAAAGCATTTCAAGAAGCTTTCAAAATATCAGGAAAACCAGACGAAAACTTAGTCAACCGAGGACAACCAGCCAGAGCCGATTTTATTTTATGGCTGTCCAACGAATTTAGTTCCCACAGAAACACAGAGAAAGAGGAAGTAATACCCTCTAAAGACTTTAAAAATGTCTTCTCCCAACCAAATGATCTAAAGCACAAAAAAATTGAAAACTTAATTCTTTGTCTCGAATTTTCGTATAACGCACCCATCAAATTTGCAGATTTTAAAAATGAAGCTCCTCACACAGAAGAAATGAGTCGTTATGCACGTTACATTGAATCACGGGGGGTATTCTCTAGAATTTGTGCAGAGGTTGAGGGTGAAGAATTTTTACTCTCTAAAAGGTTGGAAAACTTTCTGTCAGCATTTAGCGGTCAAGATAAACCATTATTCAAGCTCTGTCAGGCATCATCTTATACTGAGCGCCTGATTCATGTATTACGCAAGTGTAAGCGTTCAAGGGGCGACAATCGCCTCTAAACCGAGGCAGATAAAGGTTTGGGGGATAAAGACCCCTTGAAAAATTTGTGTACTTATTGAGAATGAAGTGTATAAGGGTAGTAGATTCTTCTGTGGG
>JAESGM010000282.1_pt1 | contig 72653 bp, 70 predicted proteins | sample 9269721 | NCBI WGS metagenome assembly JAESGM01 (sample SAMN15720920, study PRJNA650825) | algae metagenome | isolation source: Komarekiella atlantica HA4396-MV6 and co-occurring heterotrophs from... | place: USA: Theobald House, Kauai, HI | collected 2009-07-29
GGTTGGAACGGGGACGGCTCGCTGGCGGTGGACTTTGTGCAGGTGCTGGCCAAGGGGACCTACGTGGCCGTGGTGCTTTCGGCCGATGGCTCGCAAACCGCCCGCATCAAGTTTGTCGTCCAGTAACCGCTAGTGCTGCCTTGTCTTGCCAACAAAAGCCAATCAAACCGATTGGCTTTTGTTCGTTTTGTTGCCTTTTGAGTACCACTGAAACACGAACTGGTCGCGTCACTTGACGTTGTGTTATGGGGTTGATACGAGAAAAGACTATTGGGGAAATTCAGCTTCCGTTAGTTCTATAACTTAAATATACCGTTTTTCCTTAGGGGTAGCATTTATTTGCGAAAGTTGATTTTTTGTTTTGAAAGTCCCGTCCACACCGCAAAAAAGCCTCTGGAGTCAATCTGGAGGCTTTTCCTTTTGTCAGCTACACGTTCAGAGACAGTCGGTGTAATTGGCAGGGTTTTGATCATCGTTCTCTTACCACCTAATAAAAGTCCGGTGTCTTTTACATACATGGACCTTTTGCCCAGTCAGGCTGCTTGCCGAAACAGATGGCCTGATTCTTTTTATGGGCGAGCCGTATCTTTGCGCTGGACTGTCTTCCCGAAAAACCAGGAAATCCGATAGTAGTTACCGGCTTCCACCTTTGGTTGACAATGAACTCATTTTCTGTAATCGCTTGGGCAGAATGCCAAATGTACGTTTGAAAGCCGTTGTGAAATGCTGCGGGTTTTTGAAACCGACCAGGTACGAAATATCCGCAATGGAATACGAAGATTCGGACAGCAGGATTCTGGCTTCCTGCATGCGAATCTCGGCCAGGTAACCGAAAATGGTAGTACCGAACAACTCTTTGAAACCTTTTTTCAACTTGAATTCATTCAGTCCCACCAGTTTGGAAAGCGCATGGATGGAGTACGGCTTGGCCATGTATTGCTTGACGATAGCCCGGGCCGCGTGCAGTTTTTCAATATCGGTTTTGTTCCATTGACTTCCGGTGTTTTTCCGGGGCGGTAGCGCATTCTGGGTGAGAAACACCAACAGGACTTCCCGCACTTTGGATTCGAGGTAAATTTTTTTCAGAATGCCATGGTACTGACAATTGGCAATGTCGGTGAGTATGGCGTATATCTCCGGCGATATCGGAAAACTACGATTGCCCCAGAAGAGAGGTGTGCGGGTACGGATGCTCTCGCCAAACTCCCCCAGAATTTCCAGATCACCCTCCACCATAGTGGTAATGTACTCTTCTGTAAACTCGATTTCCAACGATTTTCGGGACTCGTTTCTGGCAAAATTCAATCGGCCATCCAGCTCGGGCAGATGCAGCAGCAACCCGTGCCCTTGCGGAATGGTGATGGTTTCATTGGTTTGCCTGCTATCCGAAAAAGAAGTATATCCTTCCAGTTCAAAATGCAACTCCAGGTGAGGGACATCTTTTTTGACAAAGACGCTTACATCACCAGGCAGGCAAACCTGATTCTGCTCAATACAGATTCCTGGCAGAACCGATGCCTTTTGCCTGCCATGAATTCCCAAAAGGGTAATTTCATTATTCAGATCAATGAGACCTTGTCCGTAAGGTACCTGATCGGGTATTTCCTTGACCAGCACTGCCTCCTGAAAATCGACACTTGTTAATACTGTTTTCATCAAATAATCCGTCTGGCGTATGTAATAATCCCTGACGCGTTAGTTTGCAGACCATGCCAAAACTAACTTCGCGGCAATTTACAGATTATTTGTATTTAGTCTAAATAAGAATGCAGAATGTTTACCAAGCAATGTTTCAGGCTATTGTTAGGCATACCCATACTCGTATCAGTTGCCGGGCATCCCGTAGTGGCGCAAACGATGGTCAAGGGCCAAACCAATTCATTTGCGTATATAAAAATCGCCGAACTTAAAAAAGGCACACAAGCCGATGCCAAGGGAGGGTTTAGTCTCAAATTGCCAGCTGCGGGAAGATACACGTTGTCAGTGTCATTGCTTGGCTTTGAAACCCACACGGAGTCGTTCACTATTGCTACCAACGAAACCAGAACCTTTGACATTGGGCTCAAGGCAGCCATCAACGAATTGCAGGAAGTGGAAGTCATGGGAAAGTCTGAAGCCCAGACACTGCGGGAACAAGGGATAAAAACGGATGTTATCAGTACCCGAAAAATCCAGAATGAGTCAGGAACCTTGAATGAAATCATCAGCCGCACGGCGGGCATACGGGTACGGCAGGTAGGGGGACTGGGTTCGGCGGCCAATGTTTCGATCAATGGTTTCCAGGGAAAGGCTGTGAAATACTTCAAAGACGGCATTCCGTTGGATTACCTGAGTTCGGGCTTCAACCTCAACACTGTGCCCGTCAACCTGCTCGAACGGGTGGAGATATACAAGGGAGTACTGCCGACGCAACTCGGTGCTGACGCACTGGGTGGTGCTGTCAATCTGGTGTCCCGGTCGGATGCGCGCACATATACGGATGTTTCCTACGAACTGGCTTCTTTCAATACCCACCGTCTTTCGCTGAATTCGTTTTACCAGGATCCCGAGACGCGTTTGTTTGTCGGGGTCGACGGCTTTTTCAATCATTCGGACAATACCTACAAGGTTGATGTCAAAGTCATTGACGAATTTACCCGCACGCTCAAAGATGCCACTGTCAGACGGTTTCATGACGGTTTTACCAACTACTACGGCGAAGTCAGCGTAGGCGTAACCAACAAGCCGTGGGCCGATCTGGCCAAATTCAGTTTGTCGTACTTTCTGGTGAAGAAGGAAGAACAGCATGGGGCATTGATGACCGAGCCGTTCGGACAGGTCACTTCCGAACAACGTTCGCTTGTTCCAACGTTCCGCTTCAGGAAAAGCTTCCGTAACAAACTAAGCATTGACCAGTTTCTGGTGCTGAATACCATCCGGTCGGGACGGATCGACACCTGTCACTGCACCTACGACTGGTACGGAAACCGCATCCCGAGCCAGGCCCGGCAAGGCGAATCGGATTCGGACGGCTCTTTGGCGAAGATAGACTTCCGGAACTTCACTTCGCGGACGTATCTGAGTTATCCGCTCCGGAACCAGGACAAACTGGATGTCAATCTGGTTTACAGCGCCTACGAACGGAAAGGGAGCGACCCTTTCGGTAATAGATACCTGTATTCGGGCAGGGATATTCTCTCGGTTCCTGCCAGTTACCAGAAATTTGTTGTGTCTGCCGGATGGGAATCGAAACTATCCGAACGGATGGTCAATAACCTGATCGGCAAATATTATCATTTCAAAACCCAGGGTACCGACGCCCTGTATGCCAGTGCCCGGGAAGAACCGACCGAACGTGCGGCCAACCGCTTCGGGATTGCTGAGGCGGTGAAGTATTCCCTGTCGGACAATACCTTCCTGCGGCTTTCGGGCGAATATGCCACCCGTCTGCCCGAAAATACCGAGGTGTTTGGGGACGGGTTGTTTGAGATGTCCAATTTCAGCCTGAAGCCGGAACAAAGCATCAATGTGAACCTGGGGTACCGGACAGAAAAATACCAGCGCTACAGCGTTGAAGCCAATGTGTTTTATCGCCGCGCCACCGACATCATTGTTCAGGTGCCCGAAAATGTGATTTTTCTCCAGCACCAGAACATCGACAAGGTGAGGGGGGTAGGGCTGGAAACCGACCTGAACGTATCGCCCCGGAAATGGCTCACCCTTGGTGCCAATCTCACGTATCAGGACCTTCGCCTGGTTGGCATCACCGATCCCGGTGCCCGCTTTCTGGAAGGGGCGCGGGTACGAAACACGCCTTACTTTTTTGGCGGGCTCAACTTTCGGACCAATCACAAAGGGGTGATCCGGCCTGCCGATGCATTGCAGACGTATTGGTACTACACCTACGTCAATGAATTTTACCTGGAGCCGATTCCGAAAAGCAAGGAAGCGAAAGGCTTTCTAGGCATTGGCAGCCGGGCGACGATTGACTCTGAGTTGATCATTCCTTCCCAGAATCTGCACACGGCTGGCATCAACTACTCACCCAACGGGGAAAAGATGAGCATCGGGCTGGAAGTAAAGAATGTGTTCAATGCCAATCTCTACGATAATTTCCGGGTGCAGCGAGCCGGAAGAAGCATTCATTTTAAACTGCGTTTTTCTGTTTTCTAACCACTAATTTCCATACAATGAAACCATTAATTTTCCGTTTGTCCATCATTTTGTTTTCAGGTGCCTGTTTGTTGACCAGTTGTGACAAGGGCGACGATCCGGTGGTTGCCGAAGAAACATCCAACTTTGTCGTGGCCACCTCGGTGATCAATGCCTCTCCCTTTGCCGGCTACCTCACTTCGTTCGGATCAACGGTGCCTTCCGGTACACAGTCCAATGTGAAAACAACTTCCCGGCAAGTCTCACAGCTGGCCGGTATCCGTTCTTTTGGCAAATCCATCTACCGCTTCCATAATTCGGCCGGCGAAAACGGCATTGCCAAATACAGGGTGGATGCGGCCACGCAAACCCTCAGGGAAGAGGGATTTATTGCGGTGGACAAAAGCATCAGCGGGGCGGGCCAGCACGTGATCGTTAACGAAACCACCGGCTTTTACTGGGACCCGGCGCTGGGATTGCTCAAAATCCAGAAATTCAACCCTTCCACCATGCAGCGTACCGGCGAACTGGACTTTACCGCCCGGCTTCAGAATGCGGCCATACCCTATGTGAGCCTGGGACAGAACCTGCTGATGGTGAAAGAAGGAAAACTGTATGCCAACATTCACTACGGCAGCCAGGACCGGAAAGGATACCTGGATTCCAAAGACGGGATAATCCGCTTTGCGGTGATCGACATTGCTTCCGGAAGCCTGGACAAAGTCATAACGTTTGATTCGGGGCATTCGGGCATCCAGTGCGGCTGGTTTCTGGAAAACGCCATGTGGGATCTGTCGGATGACGGAAGCCTGTACTTCTGCAACATGGGTACCCTGGGAAGTGGCGGAGCGTCCATACTCCGGATTAAAAAAGGCGAAACCGAGATTGATGCCACCTGGTCGGTAAAGATGGACGAGATTGTCAAAGACGGCTTTTTTCACAACGTACTGGTCAGGAATGGAAAGATTTACACCCGCATTCCGACGGAAGGTATCAAGCCTGATTTTTCCAACATTGGTAACGAAATCTGGGAGTACAGTACGGTTGATGTCAACACCAAGGCTATTCAGAAAATCAGTGGAATTCCGATCGTGAGCTTCAACGGAAATGCCAATGCCATTGTCGAAGTAGACAACGAGATCTATGCCATGGTGGTCAGAGACTCTCAGAACATCAATGGATTTTTCAAGATAACCGGTACGACAGCCACGCAATCGTTTCAGATTACGGAGGGAGGTAGTGTTTGCGGATTTGTGAAACTTTAATCTATGAAAAAATACATTCGCAACCTGCATTTATGGATAGGCCTGGCAACAGGCCTTGTCTTCTTTTTGGTAAGTTTGTCCGGTGCTTTGTTGTCTTTTACCGAGGAGGCTCTCCTGATTGTCAACAAGGAATACCTCTACGTACCCGAACAAAACCGGCCCCGTGCCAAAGTGGAAGAAGTCATCGCCAACTATGAGAAAGCATACCCAAAGGAGCATGTTTTTCTGATCAACACGTACACGCAAGCCAACCGTACGTACGATTTTTTTTCGGCCGTCAAATCCGGCAAGAAAGATGCCGACGGCAATGATATTTTTGAAGGCTACAAAATGGTGTATGCCAACCCCTATACCTCCGAAATTATCCGGGTGGATAAAGGGACACTCGAAACCATTGTGATATTGGTGCAATTGCATGTGAACTTACTGGCGGGCAGCACCGGAAATTACATCATCAAGATTGCCACGGTCATTTTCCTGATCGAGTTGATTGCCGGTCTATACCTATGGTGGCCGCGTACCTCAAACGCCCGGCGTACGGCTTTCAAAATCAAACGGAGTGGCAACCGCAAACGCTTCCAATACGATCTGCACCGGACGCTGGGTTTTTACACGTCAGTGGTGCTGCTGGTACTCACCGTTACCGGACTGATCATGGCCTGGCCCTTTTTAAAAGGTCCGCTGGTGAATGTACTGGGAGGCAAGGCCGAACTGCTGGCCCAGGAAGCCCCACCGCAACCGCCGCGCCAGTCTGGCAAGCCGGACTACTCTTGCAACGGTATCTTCAACCGGCTCCGGATCGAAAGGCCCGACGCCCGGCAGATCACCTTTTTTGTACCCGAATCGGACACCGTTACAGTTATCAACGGTACGACGGGCGTACGGCCTTCGTTCCTGAATTTTGAAACGGGTACCTATTTTCAGTTCAATCGATACACCGGCGAGCCTACCGGTGGGGAAGATTTGCAGTATTACCTCCGGAATGCTGAAATCAGTGCGGGACTGCTGCTTATCCACATGGGTTTCTGGGGAGGCATTACTACCAAAGTGTTGACTTTTATCTGTGGCATGATTGGCGCTTCGCTGCCCATCACCGGATTTCTGATCTGGCGGGGCAGACGAAAACAAAAACAAAACCCAAAGATTGCCAGCTGATGTGGTGGAGATTCTGTTACTTGAAAATGATGAATAAAAGCAAAGAAGGCTATCTGCTAAAACAGATAGCCTTCTTTGCTTTTGTACCCCATACGTCAAATTACCTCTCTTCCCTGGCTCCTTTGTCTTTGCACTAACTCATTTGCTGGATTGGCTTACCTTACTAGTTCATTTTAAATGTATCCCACGCTCAACAAAGAGTGATGTCCCTACTATTGGTAAGTCTACCTTTGAAGTGCAACACTATTGCATTTTAGATTCCCTTCTTTATATTTGCAATACTGTTGCATGTGATGCGCACTTCAGTGCACACCATCCGATCTGATGCAAGCTGCTTTCACAAACCACACAAACCCATACCATGAATCGAAAACAACTACCCCTTTTCCTTTTTTTCCTTTTATTCGCAGGCAAAGCATTTGCCCAATTCAGCCTCCAGGGTAGCATCAAAGACCCGCAAAAGCTACCTGTGGCAGGTGCCAGCATCCGACTCGCATCAGCAGCGGAAAGCAAGGGGACGTTAAGTGACCACAGGGGGAGTTTTGAGTTCAATCAGCTACGTGACACGTCTTACACATTAACTGTGAGTTCGGTGGGCTATCAGACGTTTCAGACGCTGGTTCGTCCCGGTCAGCCTGCAGAGTCCCTGCAAATAACCTTACAAGCTTCTGACATACTGCTTCAGGATGTGGAGGTGGTCGGTCGGGCCAGAAAAGACTACACGTCCGAGTATAGTTTTTCCGCCACCAAGATCGCCATCAAAAACAAGGAATTGCCACAAGCCTTGAGTACGGTTACCAAAGAACTGATCGCCGACCGGGGAGCCTTCCAGCTGGCCGATGCAGTAAAAATTGCCAGCGGGGTCTCGCCGTCCAGTTTTTACAATCAATACAACATCCGCGGCATCAGCCAGAATGAAGAAGGCCAGATCATCAATGGCATGCGTACCCGCCAGTATTATTTCCTGCAACCGCTGACCACCAACATCGAGCGGGTAGAAGTGCTGAAAGGCCCGGCTTCGGTTACGTTTTCGAGTGTGGATCCCGGTGGCAGCATCAACATGGTTACCAAAAAGCCCTTGGCTGAGAACAGACGGGAAGTAAGCCTGACAGCGGGAAGCTTCAGCACATTGCGGGGCGCCCTGGATTTTACCGGCCCGTTAAACGAGCCCAAAACACTGCTGTATCGCATCAACGGAGCGTATCAGGAGGCCCGTTCGTACCGGGATCTGGTAGGCAACAAGTCGGTACTAATCTCTCCGTCGTTTACCTACCTGCCCAGCAGCAAAACCGCTATCCATACTGAGCTTATCTTCTCCAACCTGAATGGCAACCTGGACCGGGGGCAACCCATTTTTGGCGCAGTAGCGGGTCAAACCAACCTCAACAGTACGCCGATTAGCCTGAACCTGGGCGCACCGAACGATTTTTTCCGGTCAAAAGAACTGATCTTACTGGCCAACCTGTCCCATCGGTTTACCGACAACATCAGTTTCAATACTTCCTATATGAAACAAACCTGGACCGAAGACTTGCAGGAGCACCGTACCACCAATGCCTTTGCCAAAGATACCTCAGGCGCCGATGTCACCAGTCTGGTCGGGATGCAGTTTGTGCAACGCAAGCAATTCTGGAATACCGACAACCTGAATGCCTATCTGAATTTCAACTTCAACTTAGGCAAAACCTCGCACAAGTTACTGGTCGGATACGATTGGCAGGGCTGGCGCAAGCACAAGGGGAGCGGGCAAAATGCGGCGCGTGGTTTCTTATTGAAAGACGGCACCGTAGCCGGCAGTTTTGTCAAGGCCAATGTTGCCAACTACCAAACCATCAAAGTGGGAGAGGCAGTATTGCCCAGGCCCAATGTGAATTATTTTGACCTGAACAACCCTACCTATACGGTACGCAACCTCAATGAGTATACCCTGAACAGTCGCGTAGCTATACCGTCGGCATTGACCACTACCCATGCGGTCTATATCCAGGAGCAGATCAAGGTGGGCAGGTTTTCGGCGTTGCTGAGTCTGCGAAACGAATGGTTTGAAGATATTACCAACTACCAGGCACCCAACGAAGCCTCGTTTACCAATACAGCCCTGATACCCCGCATTGGCGTTACCTACGAGATCAGCCGCAGTGTGAACGTGTATGGTACCTATCTGGAAGGGTATCAGCCGCAATCCAATACGGTCACACTGATGCCCAATACGGGTGGTTTCTTCTGGACCGCACAGTCGGCAGCCCAGTTCAAGCCGCTCATCAGCGACCTGAAGGAGTTGGGAGTGAAAGCGGAATTGTTTGGAAAGCGATTTACCCTGAATGCGGCGGTTTACGAAATTAATCAGAAAAATATACTGATGAACGCCAACGATCCTGCACAGCCTGATTTGCTGGTGCAGCGTGGCGCCGACCGTAGCCGGGGTTTTGAGACAGACTTGGCCGGATATATCTTGCCTAACTGGCAAATCAATGCTTCCTATAGTTTCATTGATGCCAAGATTGTGATGGATGCCAACGAAGCGCTGGTAGGGCAGCGCAAAGAAAACACACCCCGGCACAGCGGAAACCTGTGGACCCGTTACAACTTTGGCCAGGCGTCAAAGTTGAAAGACGTGGGCATTGGGGCTGGGCTGAATGCACAGGGCAGCCGCATTCCGTGGTTTAGCCGGGCCTTTGATGTGCCTGCGTATGCCACCATTGACGCCGCCGTGTATTACACGCCCGGCAAGAGTAATGTGCAAGTATCCCTGAATGTCAATAACCTGTTTGACAAAACCTATTGGATAGGCGCACAAAACTATACCCGTCTGTTTCCGGGAGCACCCAGGAACTTTATTGTAACCGCCAGCTATCGGTTTTAAGCAATCCGATGGATTGCTGTAGGTAATCAAAGGGGGGTGGCTTTGTGAAGGGAAGACATTCGGTGAGGGAAGGAACACCGATGGATTTCCAGAATAGTATGATTTGAAACAGCAAAACCCCGCCTGTTGAGTAGCAAAAAAACAGGAAAGCAGCCAGGCGAACAGCTGCACGAATGTCAAAAGAAAAAAGACGAATGAGACTAAAACCCATTACATTACTCTCCAAACAAGTTTACCGGAGCCTGCTCAAAAATTCCAGCACGCGTTGGCTCATTGGAATTTTCAATGGGCTGCTGCTGGTTGCGCTGTTGTCGGGATACCACAACCTGGCCCAGCAACAAGACACCGCCAAACAGTACAGCCACCAGGTGCGTCAGCGCTGGGAAAGCCGCCCCGACAAACACCCGCACCGCATGGCGCACTACGGTTACGTGGTTTTTCGCCAGCGTTTTCCGCTCGGTTTTTTTGATTTCGGGATGGATAGCTACCTCGGCAATGCGGTCTTTCTGGAAGCCCACCGTCAGAATACAGTTAATTTCTCCCAGGCCAGCTTATCGAATGGACTGCTTCGATTCGGCGAGATTTCGGCCGGAATGATTCTGCAACTCTTGTTTCCGCTGCTGATTTTTTTCTGGGGGTTTGATCTGATTGCCCGTGAACGGGAACAGGGCACATTACGCATTCTGCTGACGCAGGGGGTCAGCTGGCCTGAGCTTATCCTGGGCAAATCGCTTGGGTTGTTTTACCTGGCCGCCGGCATTGTCCTTCCGGCAGTAGTGCTCGGGTTGGTTTTGCTGCTCTTCAGTGAATTTGCCAATGAGAACCCGCAAGCGTATCTGCGGTATTGCCTGCTGATTGCCGGTTACCTGATTTACTTTTTCGTGCTGGCGTTGCTGGCTGTGCTGGTGTCGGCAAGGGCACAATCTTCCAAATCGGCACTAATCCAACTGATTGGTTTCTGGTTGTTTTTTACCCTGATGCTTCCCAAAGTATCGCAGGTGGCAGGGCAGGCCATATTTCCATCGCCATCAAAAATTGAGTTCGACACAACCGTCGAAGCGCAACTGATCAGGCAGGGCGACAGCCACAATCCCAACGACCCGCATTTCAAAGCGTTGAAGGACTCCCTGCTGGCTGCGCATGGAGTGGATTCGACGCACAAGCTGCCATTCAACTATGGCGGATACGTGATGACTGAGGGCGAAAGGCTTAGTGCGGCAACCTACCGGGAGCACCAGGCCGAACTGGTGGAAACCTACCGCAAACAGCAGAATGTGGTGCGCCTGACGGCTTTTGTCAATCCGTATGTGGGTATTAAAAACCTTTCCATGGCACTTGCCGGAACCGACTACGCGGCTTATAACGATTTTGAGAACCAGGCGGAGCAGTACCGCTACCAACTGGCGCAAACCATGAACCGGTTGCAGATCGAGCACATTGGTAACAACATCAAAAGTTCGGCCGACAAGCGGGCTGTCCTAAGCCGGAAATACTGGGCGGCGTTTCCCGATTTTACCTACCGTTTCCTGGTTTTTGGTCAGGTTTTCAGAAACGAAATCCTGTCTGTTTTGTCCCTGACGGTGTGGCTTGTGGTCCTGCTTGTTTTGGTGAACTACACAACTAAACAATCAAAAGCTTTTTGAAATGACAGCATTACTGATCAAAAACTTTCTGCGTTCAACAGGTTTGCTTGCCGGTCTTCTGATCTTGTTTGTTTCGGGGCTTGCCAGCTTGCACATCGGAAAGCGTTTTCTGGATAAGAACAAAGAAATCATCGAAAAAACGGCTCATTTTCAACAGCAGAGCATTGCCCGCAATGTGCAGTTTCACCCTAAGGAAATAGGACTTTTGCTGTACTATGTGCGGTTCGGTTTGGTAAACCGGATGCCCAACCTGACCGGGCTGGCCATCGGCCAACGGGACGTGAATCCTTCGCTTGCGAGTGTGACCATCCGCAATCTGCAGGAACAGAAGTACGCTTCCGATCTGATGAATCCGATGTACCAGCTGTTAGGCAATATGGATTTCAGCTTTGTGCTGATCTACTTTTTTCCGCTCATCAGCATTGCCTTTTGCTTCAATCTGATTTCCGAAGAGAAAGAAGGAGGTACCTGGAGCCTGGTGCTGAGTCAATCCGGCAATCCGTTGAAAATGCTGCGGGTGAAAATCCTGATCCGCTATGCAAGTGTATTGTTGGTGTTAGGGGTGCTATTCGTTGTTGCGAAGTTTTACCTGGTGATTCCCCTGGATGCCGCGTTTGTGGCGTTTGTACTGGTGTCGGTTCTGTACATCAGTTTCTGGTTTGCCCTGGGATGGCTCATTGCCAGTTTTCATAAAGGTTCGAGTCAGAACGCTTTGACTGCCTTGTTGTTGTGGGTGATGCTCACCCTGGTGGTGCCGGCCCTGATCAACGCCCTGACTGTAAACCTGTACCCGGTACCTGAAGCGTTCAGTACCGTACTGGAAAGCCGGGATGGCTACCACAACCAGTGGGACGAGCCCAAAGAGCCCACCATTGCCCGGTTTCATAAACATTACCCGCAGTTTAGCCAATACCAGCATCCCAAAGACAAAGACTACAGCTGGTTGTGGTATTACGCCATGCAGCAGATGGGCGATGACCATGCCGCTGAACAGGCCCAGTCATTTCAAGAAAAGCTTCGGAAACGGAATGCGTTCAGCAGCCGCGCGGGCATGTTCTTTCCGACCATTCATACCCAGTTGAGCCTCAATAACCTCAGCCTTTCGGATATGGAAAACTACCAGCATTTCATGGATAGGCTCGAAGCGTTTCACGAACAAAAACGGCTGTATTTCTACCCGAAAATTTTCACCGATTCACCCGTGTCGGACGAAAACTGGAAGGCATTCGGATTGGAATATTTCAACGAAGAAACGACTATCCACTGGGTGACACTACTACTGCCACTGCTGGCTATCAGTGTGTTGTGCTTGGTATGGGCACAGGCGAATTTCAAAAAGATGTAAAAAACACTCGAATCATGTTAACAGCTACCAATCTTACCAAAACCTACGGCGACCAAACGGCCCTGCACCCGCTGAACCTTGTCATCGAACCCGGCGAAATCTTTGCCTTGCTCGGGCAGAACGGGGCGGGCAAAACCACTACCATCAACTGCTTTCTGGGCTTTGTTCAGCCAACCAGTGGGCAGGCCATCATCAGCGGCATTTCAGTGGCCGACCATCCGCTGGAAACCAAAAAATACCTGGCCTACATTCCCGAAACGGTCATGCTCTATCCCAATCTGACGGGCATTGAAAACCTGGCGTTTTTCTCCTCACTGGCCGGTTTTTCGTACTCTCCCGCGGAATTGGGTTCTCTTTTGGGCAAGGCGGGCTTGCAGCCATCGGCGCATCAGCAGCGGGTAGGAGGGTACTCGAAGGGGATGCGCCAGAAGGTAGGTATTGCGATTGCCTTGGCCAAAAAAGCCAAAGCATTGCTTCTCGATGAGCCGACCAGTGGGCTCGACCCGAAAGCCTCCAACGAGTTTTCGGCTATTCTCAAAGAGCTTTCGGCCGGTGGTACGGCGATTCTGATGGCTACCCACGACATTTTCCGGGCCAAGGAAGTGGCGCACCGGATTGGCATCATGAAAGAAGGCCATCTGATGGCAGTCATTGATGCGGCCGGTATTTCAGCCAACGAACTGGAAGCGTTGTACTTGCAAACGGTATGACGTATTCATGGTGAGTACTGACCGACGAGACCAAAAGCGCGTGTGAACACTGGAATAAACAGGCGCTTGTGCGTCTGTTTATTCCAGTGTTTTACAAATCAATGGATAACAAGAAAGGCTCCCAAGTTGCCCGGGAGCCTTTCTTGTTTGGTTTGCTCTCAGACAAACCGATTGGGTATCAATCCGCATACGTCACCGAATCCCCGCCGGATTTTCCGGCCCGGATCGTTTGCGGGGTGGTTTATTTTTTCTGATCGATTCCCTCGGCCTCTTGTCTGTACTGGGCAACCGATTTTTTAATGATAACAGCTACCTGCTCATCATCAATATCGACCCTGTCAACCGTACCCAGATCCCACCAGTGCCCGGTTGAGAACTCAACGGGCGGTTCTTCCATCCATACATTCGTCTCCCAGTCAACCTTGAACATTTTCAGGTCAAACGCTTCCTGTCCCACATCATATACAATGGTTGCGATTTGCTCAGCGGTGCCCTGGTCGGAGCCGTTCCGGTCGGTACTACCCGGAAACAGCTGGTCGTACATGATCTCAAAATCCGAATGGTCCATCTGTCCCAGTTGCTCCCGGATCTGGTCGGCCACCTGGGGTGTCATATAGGTTTTCATAGGTGCGTGTGCCGTCTTTTCTGGCAGCGGCTCCGTTTAGGTCTGACTATAGCATACAAAAAAGGTACCTGAAAATCAGTACGTTAGTTGGATGCCTCCCCAATGGTATTCGGGAGAGCCATGTACCGGTGTCCGTACGCTTGTCAGATGTGAATCTGCCCCGGAAAGATGGGATTTCTTTCAATGCCAGTAGCCGAGCGGCCGTTGATGGCTTGCGAACGGGAGGTGCCCGTGCTTTTGTTCAGAAACCGATCCGCAACGATGCCATGGTCAATTTTCTGCAAAAGCTTCCGTCGTTTGGCCGTGCAGTGTCAGCTGTGAATATGTACGGCTTTTTTGGGCAATGCTCAGACACATCTTTTCCGATGGTTACGATACAGGCGTATGTCCATTCCCCAATACACTAAAAGTTGTTGGGTGCCGCACACCGATTCCAATATTCCATGATCGCAACAAGGGTTTTCTTTAACTCATCGATCGATGTCTGTTTGATGAAAAATCCCTGTGCCGACAGGCTGTACGCGTCAATGACCATTTTCTGGCTCACACCTGTCGAAAAGAACAAGTATGGAATGCATTTGATTTGTAATTGGGCATCCACATGGATTTTCTTCCGCAGGGCAAACCCATCCAGCCGGGGCATGTTGATATCGGACAGGATCAGGAAGGGTACTGTATCGGTCTGGTTTAAAAAATCTAGAGCCAGCATCCCGTCTGCAAAGTAGATTCTTTCATTTTTATAGGGTAGCACTTGAAAGACATGTTCCAGCAGGAACTGATCATCCGCATCGTCTTCAATGATTATGATAGGGCCGTTTTTATTCATAGGTTTACATCAAATGAAATGGCACCCTAGGGAAAAATGAGGTTATTCCAGATTCCGATCTGGACACGGATTGGTAAAATAGATCAAATATATGAACGAACCTAGTGAAAACCGCGAATTAAACCTCTGACGTACAATCTACGGCTGGTGTAAGAGAGGGGTGGCAAGCCATCCTTTTCCGGAAAAGGGTATCCTTTTCAACTGACTGCCGGAGACAACCGGTGTCAATTCATCATATATTGATTGGTAAACAATGAGTGGATGGCAGAGCATTTTCTTCTGCGATTGTCTCGGATTTTTGCCTGGCCAGTCTTTTGGCAGGAATCTTCACACAAACGCGTGGTTTTTCCCCTCGGACACGCCGCTTAGGCGTGCGAAGATCCTTGCGGAAGACAGAAAATAGTATCGTCACAACAGGTAAAACCTGGCTATCTTATAATCTTAGACAGCTGGAGGCTTCTTTTTGTTTCCAGTACTCTTATGATCAAGTTGTTATAAAACCTAGGAGTGGATCTCTAAAATACTGAATTATCTGCATGTGTAATCCTCCTACCGGAGTTCAATGCGTTGTGAGATCACAACGCATTGAAAGGATTCACACCCTGCCAGACGGAAGAATAATCACAAACCTTAACTACCTGGTGTCTCCCGTACATGTCAGGCGTTCATTTCTTTGGGACTACCCTTATTTCAAAATATTCTTGACTTCTACAACTTCAAAATCAGAATTGTTATCAAACAAATGTCTCAAAATTGGAATATGTCCCTGCCCAAAAATGACAACAATGCGTTTGTCCGTCGGTTTTATGATTCTTAAGATGTTAGAATAGATATGAATATTTGTACTATACCAGTCGGCGACCAAATCTGCTCCAACATAGTTGGTATCCTTACCAATTCTTGTGAAATACTTTGTGTAAAGACCTAAATTAGTTTGTAATGCATCTTTTGAGTTACAATAGATTAAAAATTCCTGTAAAGTTAACTGAGTCAGTTTACTGTCCATTTCGGTTGTGAAATTGCTGCCGGAATGATGCAACAGGTCTAAAATATTTTTTTGGTTATTCTGAATCGCAAAATTACTTACAGGACCGGCGTCAAATTTGCCAAAGCTATAATTTATACACGTGGGTGATTTGATACCTAGTTTTTTTACTGCCTGAAATCCAAGCAAATCCCTTTCATTGTCTTTGAGCTTGTAGCCTCCTGTCGTGTAAGAGTTATAAATACTATCCATTTCCCATTGGTATTCCATTGGGTACTCCAAACAAATTTGGCTTGGCTTGAATGCTACCAGGTTGTTTACTACTGCTTGAATTTCTTTTTGCTTTTCTGGTGAGTTCAGGTCTATTTTTTTGTTTTTGTAAATATCTGAAGTTGATGGCGTCAGATGGACAGTGCCCAATAAAACAATTTGTATTTTATCTTTTTTTTGACCATATACCTTAAAAATAGTAAGGTACGCCAGGAATAAAGTACATAACACCAGCTGCATTCTGCGATTTGTTCTGTTTCTTTTCATCTTAAGATTTATTGTAAAGTTATGTAATCTATCTATTTCCCGCCAACGGTTTGTTGCGATTTGTTGCCGTGAGGATTTTAGAGAATTTGCAGTTGAATGCATCTTTTCGATGGTCTTGTCCAGCGGAACAGCCACCTGCGGTAAATAAGGAAATAATTTTGAATTACTAGCCAAGAGTGCTGTAAGTGTGCAATAAATCTGTGTGACATTCTGAAAATGTGAATGAGGAGCTAGTAAAACTGATGTGTTGGTTTTTTTATAAGTACAAAGGCAAAAAGAAAGTATAGTTTACTTGATTAGTAGTGTCTGACAATCAATGAATTGTCTCATGTATTATATCTCATGTCTCTTGTCTGACTACTTGATTCAAGTTGCAAGTTATTTAGATTTAACATTTATAGGGCGCAGTGCGAAGCACCAGCCCGTTAAAAAGTGCGTGGGATTCTTTGCCCAGCGAGGGGCGGGCTGGCTTTGTGAGCTGCAGCATTGGCTTCGCTGAAACGCAAGTTCGGTGAAACCAAACATAAGTTCGACGAAGTCAATCTTCGATTGGGGCAAAGTGCCTTTTCTTTCTATCACACAACGCTGGCTCAAAAGCTTTCGCTTTTGGCCATCCCCTGAACGGAGGCTCGGCCAACGCAATTGCTGAGAGGGGATACGGGTAGCCCACTCATAAAAATAGTGAACCGTTTTGAATCTTTTTCTTGTATCTTTCGATGGATGTTCGCGTATCTGCAAATGGTTTACATCCGGAAGGACAGAATGGCCTGGTTCGGACAGGCTCTTTTTCAACCGTACGCAAGTCGGGAAGAGGGTTAAGAGACAGCTCATCCCCGGTTATGTTCGTAGTTGCTTGCGTTTCGCTGGCAGGATAGATACATCCGTCCCCAGCCAGCTGTCCAAAAATTCAGTCCCGTGCACTTCTTCATTATACTTTGTTCAGCCTCTATGAAAAGACTGTTGTGGATCGGAATACTGGTCATCGGGGTTATGCCGGCCATGGCTCAGAAAGAAGTGCAGGCCCTGGTGGTTACAAAAGACCAGGACCGGTACATGCCCGCTGGTACACAGATCGGACTGTTGCAACCGATGCAGGGCATCAACCCGGATGAGCTGTCTGCGGCACAGGTAACCGACCCGCGGCATCTCTTTGTTCCGCTTTCGCTGGTACCGGATTCGGTGTATGAGGCATTTTTAAGACAACCGGCTCAATGGGTACAATTGCGGCTCCGCAACCGGAATGTGGACCAGACCCGCTTCTTGCTGGATAGCCGGGCCAGCCAGACACAGGTGTATCTCTCCTCCGCAACCGGTCTGCGCGCGATTGCACCACTGGACAGCCAGCAGGAGGCCTTCGGACTGGGCGGATTGTACCGGCTGGAGGTGCCTCCCGGCACGGAAGCCACCGTATACCTGCGGATGAAATTCACCTCTTCGGCCTCCCGTCAGATCGCCGCCACCCTGGTGCGTGACATACGCCTTTATCCGGAACAGGGCTACCAGCGTCGCTACACGCGGCATGTGATCCGGCATGCCTTGTTTTACGGGGCTTTGCTGGTCCTGATGGTGTATCACCTGTTTGTTTTCATCAATACCCGGGCTCGCACCTACCTGCTGTTTTCGCTCTTTATTCTGGGTTTGGGTGTGTTCATGGCATCCAACGCCGGTTACCTGCTACCCTTGGGAATTAGCATTTCGTCCACACTGAACACCTATCTCCAGTTTTGTTCGGCCCCGCTGACCCTGCTCGCCTATCTTCTCTTCGGTCGTTCGTACCTGGAACTGAAACGGCATTCGCCCGCGCTTAACCGCGTCACGGACATACTGGCAGGGGTCTGCCTGCTGTCGGTGGGGGCGGTAGTGCTGGGGTACTGGAACACCGGCCGGACGATGGGCATACTGCTCACCATTGCCGGAATGGGGTTTGTCTTGTATGCCGCCATCCGTATGGCTGTGCAGGGGTACCGGCCTGCCCGCTATTTTATCCTGGCCAACAGTGTGTTCCTGGTCAGTGCATTGGTTTTCTCGACACAGCAATTCTGGGGACCGGCCAGTGCGCTGGCTTCTTCCGGATTGCAAATAGGCGCGGTGCTGCAGGTGTCCATTGTATCGATGGGGCTGATCAGCCGAATCAATTGGGTGCAGCAGCAGGTGTTACTACAGGCCGCCGAAAACCAGCGGATGGAACAAACGGCCGCCCGGCAACGGGAAGAGTTGATCCGGCTGAAGAACCAGGAGCTGGAAGAACGGATCCGGGAACGAACGGCCCAGATCACCGAACAGAAAGAGGAAATTGAAGCCCAGAACTGGCACCTGGCCGAAATGAATGATCAGCTGCTGAACTTGCAGGAGACCATTACCTTGCAGAACCGGACCCTGGCGGGTACCAACCAAAAGCTGGAATACGTGGTGGCCGAACGAACCGAGAAGCTGCGGCAGACATTGCACGAACTGGATTCGTTTATCTACCGAACCAGCCACGACATGCGGGCTCCGCTGGCATCGGTGATGGGGTTGGTGGAATTGTACCAGTTGGAGGGTGATCCTGCCGAGAAAGAGAATTATGTCGTTCTGATCGGAAAGAGTATCCGGAAGCTGGACAAGCTGCTGGTTGACATCACCCAGTACGCCAAGAACAAAAAACTGGATTTGCGGCCGCAGCCCGTTGTGTTTTCAGTGCTGGTTCAGGAGCTGATTGACGGCCTGAAGTTTGCCAGGAACGCGCAGGATGTCGATTTCCGGATCAGCGTTACCCAGACGGGCACTTTTTACAGTGACCGTGAACGCTTGCGGTCCGTGATCGGCAACCTGCTGTCAAATGCCGTCCGGTACCGTTCGCATCGCGAGCCGTTTGTCTCGATCACCGTTGACGCATCGGATACGGCCCGCATTGTGGTTGCCGACAATGGCATTGGCATTGAGCCCGAGTTTCAGAACCGGATCTTTGAAATGTTTTTCCGCGTATCCCTCCAGTCGGAAGGTTCCGGACTCGGTTTGTACATTGTCCGGGAGACGGTCACCACGCTGGGAGGTCGGATCACCGTGGAATCGGCTGTCGGCAAGGGCTCTGCTTTCACCGTTGCCATTCCGTCGCTATTGCCCGATGCAACCGCGGCGGAGGTGATTCCGTTGAAAGCCGTGTGATTGCCAATGCCCTGTGCCCCACACGCGGGTGGTTACCCTGTCCGGATGAGTTGCGAGCACAAGCAAGGCATACCCATCCGGCGGAGTCTGACGATCACCCGCCGAAGGGAAGGCCAACCACCACATAAAATCAGCATTGCAGGTACAAGCGGTTGCTTGCGCCGGTTGAAGTAAACGTTCGGATACACTACGAGTAACCATTACACCATGAGTAAAAACAAGAGTTACCAGCTTACCAGAAACGGGGAAGTATTGGGAGAGTTCCCCAACGTGGACGAACTCTGGCAGCACGCCCGATCCCTTCGCATTGTCTTTGACATTTCCAAAGAAATGATCCAGACGGAATGCAACCGATCCGGTTCGTTTTCCTTTTCGCACAACGCGGACCGATACGCGGTTAAATACGCCTGACTGTACCGGGGAATTCCATCGGTTGAACGAAGTACCGTTGACCAGGGCTCGCGTGCCAGGCTGGAAACCGCCTGCTGCGAACGTATGGTTGCCACACGGTATTCCCTTCCGTTTGTGCCAGCGTGCCGGGTAGCCATCCGGACAACCAAACCCGCACGGCACAAGGCCCGTATTTGCGCAATGCCTCTACGCTCCGGGAAGCGGATCGACGTCGAGCTGACCGACCAGGACATGGCCCAGATCAACGAGGTGGCCGAGGAGTACCGCCAGCGGTCACGCGAGGAGGAACTGATTGTCAGGCACTTTACGCGCTGCTCGCCGGCCGCTCCGGGTGCGGTGTTCGCCTCGGCGACATCGATTGGCAACTTCCTTCAGATCCACAGCACCTACAAGAACCTGAGCCCGGATAAGATCGGCAAGGCTATGAAAACGCTGGGCTTTGAAAATAACAACGGCAAACCCATCAAGCTGCTGGGCAAAAATATTCGCGGCTTCTGGGTGCTGTGTGACGAAGACAAGCGCCAGAGTCTGTGCTGATCTTGAGCGGAAATGGCTACACTACCTACACTTGGCTACACTTGCGGCTACACTTCAACGCTCTGACTATCAGTCTGGTAACACTAGCTACACTTTTTGCATTTGGGTCAAACTCTTCCAGAATTCCGAAAGTTTCTGCTTTTTATCCCTTTTATCTATACTATATACTATAAATATATACATACGTGAGAAACAAGTGTAGCTAGTGTAACTCGCCTCACGATCAGGCAGTTGAAGTGTAGCCGCAAGTGTAGCCAAGTGTAACCGGCATACGCAATGAAATGCATCATGACCCCACGTAGGGGCGAATCATCATTCGCCCCCAACCGTTGCCATCGGTCGGATCGGGTATATCCGAACCGTCGGGCCTGTCCGCCATCGGCGGGTGTTTCAGAATCCGAGCAGGGTTTGCACGAAACAGGGCGAATGTTATTCGCCCCTACAGCAGACATTATATGCCCTGATCGGGTAGGAGCGACCGGTGGGTCGCCCAGGTTCCCATCCGACCGAATGGATTTGACCGAGCCGATGGCGATGTAGGGGCGATCTGCCAATCGCCCCTACATCGGTTCGGATACATCCAGCTCCTGGTGTTCTTGCGCGGAATTCACCGCACACCACATTCATGCCGTGAATTCCGCGCAGTGGGTGCGTTGCCGTGAGTTATGCGCAGCCATCACTTTGCCGTGAACAATGCGCAAAACGCAAACTGCCGTGAATTCCGCGCAAGCCGATGACTGCCGTGAATAATGCGCAAGCCCTACAATGCCGTGAACTATGCGCAAACGTCAGCCTGCGGTGAATTCACGGCAAACTGTGGCGTGAACGGAACTCCGAGCAGCACTGCTGCAAAACCAAACCTGCGCATAACTCACCTCAAGCCAACCGCGTGCCGTGAACTCCGCGCAAGAACACCAGGGGCTGGATTCTAGTATCGAGCATGCAGAGTCAAGCATACTGGTGTTCTGACTTTATTGGTGAGTAACCCAGGGTTACCAAAGGACAGCTTTTCGAATGAACGTTTGGATAAATTCCCACACCTGTTTATACACCTACGGATAAACATTTCTCTCATCGAATGCTATGATCTGGTTTTGGCAACACGGAAATCAACTTTTCATCCTTTTTCTGACACCCTTACTGGGACTGATTTTTGACTATACACTCAGCAAAAAAGCAATACTGTATGTGTTAGGTGCCAGTGTTATTCTCTTTCTTCCATTAGTGTGGGGGTATGAATACGTCATTCCTTATGCTTTTCAGGCACTTGGACTTACGGCATTGAGCTGTCTTTATTATTTTTATTCCAGACAAATCACACGAGTGACGCCCAAACTGATTTCAGCCCTACTGATCGGTGGCCTGGCTTACATCATATTGGCATATTTTGCGTTTATGGACTCAATGACAGGGTATCAGAAAGTGGAAAAAAGCTGGAGAGTGAATCGCTACAAGATCGAGTATGTGGTAGACAAAGGCTTTTCAGGCAGGCCCTTGCTAACCTATGAAATCAGCAAATATGGGCTGGTCCCAATCATACGAAAGAAAGTCGATCATACAGTGGATGAGGATACAACAAACAGTTGTATTGTGCGCTTTACCGACATTCAGATGAACTTTGACAAATGCAAAGGTACCCTAACGGAGGCAAAAACCGCCAGGTAAAAAACTGCTTTCGGTAAACCCGTGCCAGCATTGCGGTCATAGCCGGGCCACTCACGCAGAAGGCAAAACTTTGATACGTATCAGTACCATTGCATTTGTACGGAACCGACGCTGTTTCGATCGGTTCTGAGTGCCGACAGAAGTCAAGACCGTTACCATTCTTTTCAACCGATCTGTTTACGCATGACATCTTTCACTACCCGCCGACATCCGTTTAAATTTTACGCGACCGTGGTTTTTTACTTTGTGTTTTTATGTGGTATGGGGATCGTGTCGCTGGTTACAGGCATTGACCGGTTGCAACGGGAGCATCCCAGGGGTAAAGACTACGCCCTGCCGGTCCTCGCGGTGGGTGTTTGCGTGCTGGCAGTGGCACTGCCCTACACGTATTGGAAAAACGCGCCGACGGTCACCATTGACGCACACACGATTCGGATCGGCGAGCAGTCTTTTGCGTTGGCAGACATCGAAGACGTTGCCCTGACCGGGAAAATGCCCTTTCGGTTCATCATTGGGTTTCCCATGGAAGGAGCCGCCATTTTGTTTAAAGACGAAATGGTGAAGGTATTCTTTGACGATATGTATGCCAACAGCGCCGAGTTAAAATCCTGTATCGACCAGGTGGTTGTGAAAAAGCAGGAATTTACCTATACACCGATTCCCAAAATCCCTGCAAACGAACTGTCGGGAGAAGCAGAAGAATCCTTCAAAGGCAATCCGTTGTTCACATGGCAAGGAATTGTGTTCTGGGTAGTCATGGGATTATTTGCGTTTGTCGTAATCGGTTCACGATTTAACCTGCCCGTAGGGGCATTGGCATTTATCGGGGCTGCCAGTACATACTACGCAGTGTTCTTTACCAAGACCCTCTACTACTTTGGGCTTACGGATCGCTACCTGATCGTCAGGAATCATCATTTGTTCTGGTTTGTCCGGATCTACCGGTTCACGGATGTGAAGGAAGTGGTGTTTGAGAGCCTGGGCAACCAACCCAACTGCCTGCGGGTCATTACCCATGACTTTCAGAGCAAACTGTATCCGGCCGTTACCCTGAGTGATCAAACGTGTCTCCGCTTGCAGGACAATCTGGAGGCCAAAGGTGTAGTGGTTCGAAACGAATGCATCTACCAGGACTAAACCTGCGGCAGGTTTGAGGCAAGCCCACTACAGCGGGTTCTACGCCTTCACCGACAGTCCGGCGCCTGCTCCGCCTGCACGTAACTCCCTACGATATAAACCTGAACCGGCTAGTGACAGGAACCGGAGGAGAGGGCGTAGGCCCTCGGGTAGCCCTCGGGTAGCGGAGGTCAGAAGAATGGGAGGTACGTACAGTTGCGAATACTGTTTATTTTATATCTTTCGTGAAAATGTTCACCTGGCCGAACATCGGCAGGAACCGATTTTTACAAACGTTACCGACCATGGAACCCACCCTCAACCGAAGAAACTTTCTGAAGACCGCCCATTCCGTGCTAACTGCCCTGAGCAGTTCCGTTGAGGAGATTGCCCAAACCCATCCAGCAACCGAAGGCATTCATATCCTTGGCCCCAGAGACGGGTTTTCACCGCAGGTGGGTACGCTGGTATCGATGATGACCTGGATGCGGAATGTGGTGGTACTGGGTGTGCAAACCCTGGCGAAAAAAGACCTGGATTACCTGCACGACCCCCAAGCCAACACCATCGGCGCAATGCTGCTGCACCTGGCCGCCACAGAGCGGCAATACCAGCTAAAGACATTCGGATGGGATATCGACTTCAAAGGGGACGGGAAAATCAACTGGGATGCGGCCATGGGGCTGGGTGACAAAGGCAGGAAATTCATCAAGGGGCATCCGCTACAGTACTACCTGGACATTTTGCACCAGACACGCGCCACCACCCTGGCCGAGTTGAAAAAACGGGACGACGCGTGGCTGATGGAAGTGGACCCGGCCGGATTTCAAAACATGCCGACCAACAACTACTGCAAATGGTTTCATGTGTGCGAACATGAATCGAACCACAACGGACAGATCAAATGGATCAAAAGCCGACTGCCCGGAGCCAAACCCGGAAATGACTAACCATACCCACAGCCATACCTGTCTGAACGGGCTGGTCAGGTTATAGACACCGGGTTACCGGTTTGTAGCTCCGAATGGTATTGGCTTCGCCGAACGTATGTTTCGGAGTTGACCCGAAGGGGCATTACCCGTCGCCCAGCCACGCGGTGCGTGGCACTCCGAATATCATTCGGAGCTACTCGTTACACTCGTTTTTTGTACCAGTGCACCTACTCATTAGTCGTAACCCTATGAAGACAACACTACCCATCCTGACACTCGGACTTTTGACCCTGCTATTTTCGTGCGGCCAGCCAAACGAAACCCAGCAATGCATGGTGGTTGCCACGGATATGTTGCAGGCAAGATTTGCGAAAATCGAAAAAGAACATTTGCAAGCACAACAGGAAATAGAGGAACAAGACAGGATAGACAGTCTGTTGCTTGCCAAGGTTTTGACCGAAGCTCTGGCCCTTGCCACTCAGAACATTGGCAAAGACGCGTTTCAAAAAAAATACGAAGCCCGACCTGACAGTGCCTTCCCCATCAACGTTGAGATCAGTCTGTCCCGTCACTTTACAACGCTTTCGCCTCATCTGATCATACGCAGGCAGGGACCACCGCAGTTTTCTTTCATTTACGTTGACATCTACACCAAAAAAGGCAATCAGTATGAAAAAGTGCTTTCGCATAAACAATGGGAACTGGAGTATGTGAACGATACCATTCGCGACATCAATGGTGACGGTCTCAAGGACTTTGTGGTGAATGGATATGGCACTAACGGCTGTTGCCTGAAGGGATTCAGCAACATCTATCTGCTTCGCCCCGACAAGAAAACATTCTCAGACAGCTTTGAATTTATCAACCCGACATTTTCACCAAAAGAGAAACGTATCCGAGGGGTTTGTTATGGCCATCCGGGCTACACCGAACTGTACAAATACAAATGGAATGGAGAAAAAGTAGATACCCTGGAGTATGTCTCCTACCAGAAAGACGAGCAGGGTGAAAAGACAGGAAAGGTAATTCTATCACCATCCCGGTCGTATGACGACAATACGAAAAATTTAAAAATCTTAACATCTGTTCCGGCAGAATACCGAAAGATTGAAGGCTATGATTGGTTTACAGGAAAAGGATACGACTAAAGCGGGTGATCAACTGCCAGCGGCTGCGTGTATACAGATCAGCGTTTAGCGGGTAGGCAAAGCGGCAAGGCGTGTTTGGCAACAGGCAGGTTTGACTTAACTTCTTCACAATGACCGAACGAACAGACAAAGCACTGGAGCGATTAAAATACCGGCTGAATCTGATCCTCATCGCCCTGCTGAGCTCAACCACATTGGCCCCGTGTGTGATCTTTTACATCAGAGGTGCCGGTGAGTTACGCTGGTTGCTTGTCTTTGTGGGCCTAAGCTACCTCGTCAGCCGGTTACCCAAGGCAAGCTACGACCGTTTTCAACTTTCGTCGGATGTTGCGATTTACAAAAAACTGGGCGTTGCCAAATTCAAAACCCTTTCCACCAACGGGGATGTGATCAACCGGGTGATCCGGAAACACTACCCGACGTATCGGAATGTAGCCAACCTGAATACCATCCGGGAAAAGCTGAACGAAACCTATGCCATCGAACGATCCCACACCGTTCTGCTGGTGTTCTGTTTGCTAACCACTATACATGCGGCCTGGACAGGTTCATGGGGCACGGCCACGATTCTTTTTTTCGGCAATCTGCTAGTAAACTTTTATCCAAACCTGTTGCAGCAATACAACCGGATACGGTACAAACGGGTGCTTGAAACGTTTGGTTAAAAACACCGGTGATTGCGCGGCATCCGGTCTGTAAACCGGAATCGGCTGCGGACCAGAACCGGAAATATCCGGCAGCAGTGACAATCGTAACTGGTACGCATGGGCTGACAATCTATCGGACGGGCACAAAAACAAGCGGGATGCGTTCGCCACCGGGTTGGCGGTTTTCCATTACCAATCGCTCTGAGGTTAACTCGCGAATCACTTTATCGCTTTCCTTGCCGGTTTTATCCGTAATGGTCAGCACGCGTTCCTCTTCGTCAAGTGCCCACCGCAGCTTGCGTCCTCCCACCAGCAGGTAGATCTGAATCTCACCATCGGTTCGAAACTCATACCGCGCCATCGCCAGTGCCTGGCGCAGCATATCCCGGTTTTTGGCAAGATTTTTAGCCTTCTTAGGGTCTTTCTCCCGGTAGCGTTCCAGGATGTTGTCGGTAACTGCATCGAGTGAAGCCCGGTCAATTTTCCACTTGCGTACCAGTAGCTTTCGGATATCGGTGTAGGTAATCACCTGTTCACCGATCAGGTACGTCTGCATCTCAAGCCGTATGGTGTCGGGTAACTGGTTGGCCGGCACCGACAGGGTATGGTAACCGATGCTGGAAAAGGTCAGCTGTGTTTGCGCAGGGGACGAGGAAAGCGATACGGTAAATACCCCTTCCCGGTTGGTCACCCCCACCGGCTGGCCGTTGACCGAAACAGTCACCCCTTCCAGCGGGGTCTGGGTGGCAGTGTCGAGCACCTTTCCCTCCAGCAGGGTTTGGGTCATACAAAGGGTTGTCAGTAAACCCACAAGCAGGGAGTTGACGACGGCATACATACACGTAAGAAGTTAAGGGTCAGATGGTTGGGTTAGAGCAAAAACCATTCCATTTGGATGCGCCGATAGCAATATCCCAGCACTTTTTCGCCGCAGCCAGCAGTCTTACACCCGGTTCAGACATACCCCGAAACCCACTGCCAGGTAAGCAAATCCTAAAGCGGGTTCACCACTTACCTGTTTTGCTGATTCGAACCTGTCACAATGAAGTGTCAAAAACACCGGTTTGTGGATAGGGTAGGAAAGAGCGTGATGACAAACCCGGTTTTATCCTACGTAAACCGACTCTCTTTCGGTACCGCCGTGATCTATGACGTGAACCTGAACCGGCTGCTGACGGGTAGCGGGGAGGTGAACAAACCCCAGGCCACGAAGGCGGGTGGGGCAAGGGGAGGACTGGTATCCTTGCATTCCATCCCGGGTATGGAGACCGAACGTCAGCAACGGCCACTGCCATAGCCTTTCCCTAAACCTTACATGGCCGCCTTTCGGCCGGTATTTGCCGTAAACTGCCCGCAACAACAGGCTTTTCGGCGTGGCCGGGGATTGGTTGCTGTCAGGGCTATCCGATTCGGATGCGGACAGTCTGACCCGCATTTCTTTCGGACGTGGGCACAGAAAGCCGGAACAGTGGCTGCTGACTGATCCGGGAAGCGGGCCGGAGCCTATAGAAGACCCGCATGTCAGATAAACCACCGTATCCGCCTGCTGACGCACGGGTAGTGGGTATGGCCATTATAAACCTTACAACCCGGCTCCCGAACCGCAACAACCCCAAGTTGCAAACCCCATGAACAACGCATTCCTTTGCTCTCAGTAAATACTCTACACTAAAAAAATACGTATGAAATCATTTGTACATTCTGCCGCTCAAGCTATCCTTTTTCTGTTGCTGCTGGGCGTTATCTCTTCCTGTGGCAAATCCGACGATCCCCAACCGCAGGTAACTACCTCAATCGCCGCGGGTGAGCGATTTTCCCTTTTTGTCAGAAACGATACGCTGTGGACCACCGGCAATAATGGCTACGGTCAGTTGGCCGATGGTACCTACGACTATTACGACACACCCAAGCGGGTTATGACGGGTGTCAAATCAATAGCTGCCGGAAGGTACCATACGCTGATTCTTAAAAACGACAACACGCTGTGGGCTGTCGGCCGAAATAACTACGGTCAACTGGGCGACGGAACTACTACCACCGTGAACACTCCCAAGCAGATCACTACGAATGTGAAAGCGATGGCTGCGGGCTATTACCATACATTGATTTTGAAGAATGACAACACCCTGTGGGCTGCTGGCTACAATGGCTATGGTCAGCTGGGTGATGGCACCGGTGATGATGTAAGCACTCTCAAACAAGTAATGACAAACGTACAATCGGTGGCTGCTGGAAGGTACTTTACATTGATTTTGAAGAATGACAACACCCTGTGGGCAACCGGTGACAACGGCAACGGTCAGCTGGGTGACGGCACTACTGAATACGTGAGCACTCCTAAGCAGATCACAACCAATGTGAAAGCAATAGCTGCGGGCCATTACCATACATTGATTCTGAAAGGTGACAACACCCTGTGGGCTGCTGGCTACAATGGCTATGGTCAGCTGGGTGATGGTACCACTACCAACGTGAGTACACCCAAGCAGATCACAACAGATGTAAAAGCACTGGCTGCAGGTCAGAACCATACGATGATTCTGAAGAATGACAACACCCTGTGGGCTGCTGGCTATAATGGCAACGGTGAGCTGGGTGATGGCACTACTGAATACGTGAGCACTCCTAAACAGATCACTACGGATGTGAAATTAGTGGCTGCCGGAAGATACCATTCGCTGATTGTCAAGAATGACAACACGTTCTGGGCAACGGGTTTTAACGGCGATGGCCAGCTGGGCCAGGGCTCTCAAGGGGCTAGTTACCTGACAAGCTATGCCAAGATCATACTGTCAGCAACCATACCAGCACCTTCCTCTTCGTCAAACGATCTTTAATGAAAAAAGCCAGACCCTGCGAGAGCACGTGCTTCTCGTGCGGCTACTGGATCATCGCCCCCGATTCCACTCCTGACTCCGGTCAGGCAGGGATCGGGGGCGGTTACCTTTCTCCCATTTTCTACAGCCAGTCGTGGGTGTGCTGTTCCCATCGCCCGCGATGGGGGGTGATGTATTCGGCAATCTGTCGGTGGGAACGGGCATGGCGGATGATGTGTTCGTCATAATTGCGCCGCCATAATTTGCCGTCAAACGGCGGCCAGTCCCGTTTTTTCACCCCTCGAATGTAGGCGTGGGTGGTGACCGATTTGAAGGCACCGATGATCGACCCCAGCGTAGGGGCAATCCCTTGTGGTTGCCCCGGTTTCGATGCGTGGGCCGTTGTTTCCTGCGCTGCGTCTGAATCCGGTACATTCGTGTGTGCAACGTCCCGGGCGACCACAAGGGGCGCCCCTACGGATTCCGTGATTTCGACAAGGGCCTGAAAATGATTGGGCATGATTACTTATTCTTCCAATCGGATCGTAGGGAAACGTTCGGCCATGGCCAGCCATTCGTTTTCCACCATCTTCCCCGCCTCATTCCATACCATCTGCCCATTCTCTATGTTGCCAAACAGCCATTCCTTATTCTTGACAAATACGGTCACAAAATACATTACGGCTTGAGTATACGCCTAACCCCGGCATCCGGATGGAGCGACGATGATACAAAGGCAGCAGGTAAACAACGGTCATGCATTACTGGAAAGTAGCTGACAATTGCTATATTTACCCATGACCTGCTTTTGCTAAACCACCTGACCCAACAATGACCGAACAGGAAATACTTGACACCCTTGACAATTCTGTGTATGAATATTACGATTCGTTTGTTTGGCTCGGACACGTGTATTCGTATTTGATCGATACCCGACTGAATGTGTTTCGGGCAACCGATGACCGCTGGGCCATTGCCGTTGAACGGCTGGGGTACAATCCCAGAGTCGGATCCATTGCGCTGGACATTCACTGCTATGGCAACTGCCTGATCAACCTGGAAGAGTATAACAACCAACCGGTTAACAGTTATTGTGTTTCTCCGATTGATTGGGACAACTTCGAGGCAACCACCGAAAATGAATGCCTGAAACCCGATGCGAAGTTCTGGCTGGTGCGTGGGCAACCCGTACCCCTGAGCCATGACAGACAAGCGTACGCCGCTGCCGGTATTGAATGGGAGGAATACGAGCCGAATACCATTCATATCGAAGAAGCGGGCAGACTTGTCGTGACCACCCACCGGGATTGGTTTCGTGCCACCGACGAAGAGCTTTACAAATTCATTCCCACTGACCTGAAAAAGATATTGGTGCTGGACGAATGGTTTCACAAAGATTTCTTATTGGAACTCACACAAACCACGACCGACGAGCATCTGCGCCAAACCTATGAGCTCAACAAGAGCCTGAATGCTCTGGGCGGGATGAGTTTCGAGGCTTTTGCTCACGCACGCAGACAGCATGAAATACAGGCCGATGAATCGGATAAACAAGAATGGGAACACAACCGGCCCGGCTCGTACGAAACCTGGCAACTGATCGCGAAAGTGATTGTCACCAACGACCCGACACACTACCAACCCACCTTGCCAGCCAACACGCACTGGAAGTATTGGCCTGATTCCGGTAGCTTGTAATTCGTGTTAACTCTCAAATCCAAGGCCAGGATGATTTCGTTCCGGTGCCGGTTGGGGTTTTCATGGGAACAGGCCTTTTGTGTCCCGTACTCTCTCTAGCCTACGTTTGTATTTGAGTAATGCAGCGTAAGGTCATTCACCTGCCATCGGGCATCCTTATTTACCCAATCCATCTGATCAAAATGGATTTCGCTGGTCAGTGTAGCCACCTTTCTGACTTCGTTGTGGTTACCTTTGTTGGCATACGTATACACCCTTGCACGGATCTCGCATGTGCCGGAAGCAGGAGGCTCAAGGGCCCATCCATTATCAAATCGAAAATCAGTGATTTCCAGATCAGGGTATTGATTCACAATCGGATGGCCCTCAATTGCTCTGGCAAAGTAAATGGTGATGTTTATCCGGGCGCGTATGGCCTCTGCAAACTGTGCGGCGGTAATCGGGTTCATATATTTTGGTTTACTGGTATGTGCTTGTGCATCAATTGTTTAACCTGAGTTCGCAAGGGGGCTACACAGAAGCCAGACACCCGAGGCCGTAAAACTCATCCTTCCCTGGTCTGTGGCACACTCTAGTACATTACATTTTCGACTAATTGGTTCATTTGTTATTAATCACGCCGTCATTGCGAACCGTAGTATAGTAGCATACAGATCGAGGTAAATTTAAGTTAATCTATTGATTTTTAAGTATTTATTAGTTTTTAAGATCTGATAATCGGAGCCTTGCAATGAACGTAATCCTTAACTCACGTTACTTAGGTAAACACAATCTGAGGCCGTGATTCTTTAAGGGTATTTTTCAACTTTTTCGAAAGTTGGTCTTTGCTGATGCAAAGCGTCTCTATATTCACCAGTTGGGTGATTGGACTGTCCACATCCAGCTTGAGATCCGGATTATTGCAAAAACACAAATACGTTAGGTTTGTCAGCTGAAACACTTCTTCCGGAATGTAACGTAAGGCATTGATCCCCAATTTGAGTGTTTTCAGATTTTTCAATTTTCCAACCACTTCCGGTACTTCTCGCAGTTGGTTGGATCGGATGTCCAGCTCCTCCAGATGGGGCAGCCTGGTTACACAGACCGGCAGACCTTTCAGGTCACAGCTCATCAGATCCAGCTTTTTTATTCGCTGGATCGGTTCCAGAAAGTCAGATTCCAGGCAATAGACAACCAGTGCTTTGCTGTTCTGGATGCGATGATACATGCGCTGTCGGTCTCGCTTGCTGAATGCAGTGGCAAACGCGGGATTGTATTGCCAGATCGCCAATCCCAGCTTCACATTGTCATCCACAACAGAGAGCAATAACCGTTTCAGATTTTCGACTTCCGTCTCCGTAGATTGATCCATAAATAGAAGTATACGTATGTGTGCAGAATGAACTAACAAAGGGCAAAGCCTGTGAGGGTACGAACGTTATGATGCATTAGAAGTTACACCACCACCGCAATTGCATCAATCTCCTGCATGAGCGGTTTCGGTAAGGGCTACGATGATTTTCTGGTAAGGCTGCATGTCGTCAAATTCGAAGGTGCAATCTTTGAACCATTTCTCGGCGTGCGGGTAGCCGCCAATGTAAAACTTCCACGGGTATAGCGTTTGTTTAGGCTGCCGATGTATTGGGTCAGGGTCATGAAAACAGAGACTTAAACAGAAGTGGTAATTAGAAAACATCGTCCGATAAAACCTAGCCTTGCGATATGTCTTTTCCAAATATAGAAAGCTGTCCTCAAAAGTGAGTAATTTCGCTCCGCAATTCCCTTAAAATCAATACAAATCCTACATAGGCTATAACCTGATAGTCCTTAAGGAAAAAAAACATATTCTCCTTCTGTTTATCTTTACAGCATACCTGGTTTTCCCCGTGTCCCACCTATGAATCTACTGCTTGCCATTCCCATCATTGCTGTGCTGCTGGCGGTCAGTTTCCTGCTGGGACGGCTTCCGGTAACCATCCTTCGAAAACTGGCAACTGGCCTGGTATATGTCTTCTATGGTCTGGGCATTCTTCCGATTTTACTGTTTCTGGTTGGTTTGGTGGTCTACTTCGGTATGGGTCCAGCGTATCGCTAACACACCCCTACTCGCATTAGCGGAACTATCGCTACAAAACCTCTACAGAAAAGCGAAAAACCACACGAAACAAGGATGTTTTCACCCTATCCTTCCAGTAGGGCACTCACCCACAAATGCATGCGCCGGTCATTAATCCCCTGACTTTAGGCCGGTTATATAAAAGTTTTGTATATTTATCCATGCCTGACCCGCCAGTCAGCATTGACCCATTCTTACACCACCACCCTGATGAAAACACTCGTACCTTTCCTGCTTGTGATTGGGGTTTCCTGCTCGTCGGCCACCCGCGAGTCGCACACCCGATACGCCAGTCCCGCCGCTGGCCGCCTGGATACGCCCTATGTATGGACCCGCCTGCTGGACAGTGCGGCCTGGAAAAAAAGTTACAACTTTCAGCTGCTGAGCATCCGCGACACATTGTGGACGTTCCATCCGGACGGAACCTGGTATTCCACCGACGGCAGTCACTGGACCCTGTCGCCGCTGCCCAATGCCATTGCCAACCATGCCTTTCTCGACTACGTGTATTTCAACGATGCCGTCTACGGGCTGGGCCACTTTGAGGGCAACATCGAACATTACACCTTCCAGCCCACCATTTACCGCACCACCGACAGGAAGACCTGGACCACGCTGGCCCGGGAGAGCAACCTGCCCAAACGTTTCTTTTACCATCCGTTTGCGTTTGATGGCAAGCTCTGGATCATCGGCGGGGAAGATTCCCAAATCCGGTATTCGGACATCTGGAATTCAGCCGATGGCATCCACTGGACACGCCAGCGGGACAACCTGCCGTTTGGCAAACGCAGCGGCAGCCAGGTGGTGACCCTGCACGGCCAGCTCTACCTGCTCGACAATGACGTGTGGCGTTCACGTGATGCGCTGCACTGGGAAAAAGTCACCGATGCCATTGTGCCGGGTGAGGAGATATTCGGCTACTCGGCCCAGGTGTTTGACAACAAGATTTTTCTGCTGGGCTGCAACCGCAACGGGCAGTTTTCGAGCCAGGTGCTCTACAGTGCCGATGGCCGGCAGTGGCACACGCTCAACGCCCCCTGGCTACCCCGCGGAGGCATTGCCGCCACCGTGCACCGGAACCGGATCTACATGACCGGCGGCAAATACGGCGGCACGCCCAACCATCCCGAGTTCCGGTACGACAACGACGTATGGATGCTGGCAAAGCCCTGACAGCAGCCTTCCTATACCTAGGCTCGCCCCCACACGACAAACGTCCTGACCTGCCACGGGGATAATGGGCAGGGGCAAAACCGAAAGGCCTCACGAGTAGGATTCATCTAATTAACACAGATTATGAAAACCTCCCTGAATGTCCGGCAAAATCCCGGTGTACTGCTGTTGTTTGCCACGTTTGTATTACTGGCGGCATTGGCCCTGCGTCCCATCGCAGAGCTGGATCTGAGCGGTATGGTAATGTTTGGCCTCCCCATGGGTCGCATGGTATGGACCATCCCTTTGTTTTTGCTTTCGTTCTGGGTGCTCTATGCCCTTACCCGGACGTATCTCTATTCATCCATCATCAGCTGGCTGCATGTGCTGCTTACGGTCATTGCCACACTGTTGATCGTGATGGTGCTGTACATGGGCATTGCTCCATCCCCGGCGACCATTGCCCGCCATGCACTGGTAGGTCATACGCTGCAATTCCTGTTCCTGGTCTTACTCCTGGGGCAGCTGATGTACGTAGCCAATGTAGGCCTGGGCATCTGGAAACGGACAAAAGCTTCCTGAGTAACAACGCCGCCGTTTCACCAGATACGAATACCTGCCCATTCCAACAACCTCTAGCGGGGAGTTTGGTTCGTCTATCAAAGCTCCCGCGAGGTTGGCGTGGGCCCTGCGGGCAGAAGCCTGTCGACAGACAGGCAGGCTGGGCAAGCAAAAAGTGACAAAGGCCACAAGGAAGAGATACGGCATGGACTAGAAACCCTCACAAATAAAGAAAAATCAAAAAGACAGAACGAAAAAATTAGAAAGGAAACTACCGGTTTATGATGGATTTGTACAAGTCGTTTTCGTAACCGCCTGCGTACTTTTGGACCATTGTCCTGTACCTAACTTCAACCCGGAATTGCCCATGAAACGAAACCCGAAACGCGGCTTCTTTCCCGTTTTCTGCATTGTTCTGCTGCCGCTGATGGCCATCTCTTCTTCCTTCAAACCGACAGACGAATGGACGTCGCTGCTGGACAAGGATCTATCCCGGTGGGAAAAATACCTGAGCTTCCGGCATACCCGAACCTACAAAGGGGATGCCCCGGTCGATCCGTCCGGAGCCCTCATCAAGCCGGTGGGGTACAATACCGATGAAACGAAGGTGTTCTCGGTGGTCGAACAGAAGGGCGAGCTTGTCCTGAAAGTCAGCGGAGAAATCTACGGGTCGGTCTTTACGAAAGAGGAATACGAAAATTACCACCTGAAGCTGAAAGTAAAATGGGGCGGCAAAAAACACGAGCCGCGAACCGACAAGCTCAAGGACAGCGGCATTCTCTACCATTCGGTGGGCGAGAGTGGTGTCGATTACTGGCGGGCCTGGAAACTGTCGCAGGAATTTCAGATCATGGAAGGGCACATGGGCGATTACTGGAACATTGCCAACTCGGCCATCGACATCCGGGCCTTTCTGCCGGAAGGAGACATGAACAGCGTGGCCAATGCCAGCCAGCCTTTTCTACCCTTTGGTACGGGCTCAAACGGAGAAGGCTTCTGCCTGAGAAGTGAGAACCACGAAAGTCCTAACGCCGACTGGACCACCCTGGAGCTGATTTGCTACCAGGACAAAAGCCTGCACATTGTCAACGGGCAGGTGGTGATGGTACTCCAAAAATCCCGTTACGTGGCAAACTGCAAGGCGGTGCCGCTCACCAAAGGAAAGATACAGTTGCAGAGCGAAGCCGCCGAAGTGTTTTTCAAGGATATCCAAATAAGGCGAATTGCCGGGCTACCGAAAGCCTATGCGGCATTGTTTGTTGATAACTAGAGCCGTCGTAATGCCAGCGCGGGCGGGCTGTCAACCTGCGCTGGCACTCTTCGGTTCTCCTTCACTACGTATGGCAACTGTCGAAACCTGGTTTTCAGCAGTGGGTCTTTATCGAAAAGGACTCTGAATGATACCCGGGTAGTTACGAACTCATGGAAACGGCACTGGTATGGGGTGCCGCCGTTGCGACCAATGCCTGGACAGGCTTGCGGAGACGCACAAAGAACGTGGTTCCCGCACCCGGCTGGCTTTCCACACTGATGGCCCCTCCGTTCTTCTGGATAAACTCCTGGCAAAGTACCAATCCCAACCCGCTGCCTTGTTCGCCTTCGGTGCCCTGGGTCCGGTCCAGCTTGTCAATGCTGAAGAGACGTTCGATCTTTTCAGGGGGCATGCCCACACCACTGTCCTTGACCACAAAGGTGACCGAAGTGGCATCCTGAAGCAAGCCGATCGAAACCTGTCCGCGGCGCGGGGTGAACTTGAGGGCATTGTTGACCAGGTTGCGCAGCACAAATTCAATCTGGTCGCCGTTGGCATAGATCTGCATGGTGCTGGTTTGGGTAGCGTCCGGAATCTGCATATCCAGGTGAATCTGTTTTTGGTACGCGACGGGCGCATAGGTGCCTTTTACTTTCTCCACCAGCGTGTAAAGCGACACAACCTGCTGGTGGGGTGGGTTGGCTTCCATTTGGGAGTGTGCCCAGTTGATCAGGTTGTGGGCCAGTTCCAGCGTTGAGTGCAAACTTTGGTTCCATTGCCGGATCACCCAGCCGATTTCGTCTTTGCTGAGCGAGTCAATATCTTCGCTTAACATGGCCGTCACCCCGCTCATGCTGCTCAAAGGTGACACCAGGTCGTGCGCCACAATCTTGAAAAACTTATTTTTGGCCTGGTTCATCTGTTCCAGCTTGCGGGCATTTTCTTCCATTTTGGTGGCGCTTTCCTGTATCTGACGGGCGTTTTGCTCAATGGTGGTGTTCTGGGCAAGGACTTGACGTGTTAGTTTTTTGTGCAACGAAAAATAATACAGAACCACGCCCAGTACGATGACCAGCAGGACCGACAGTGCACTGATCCAATAGATCTGTTTTTTCTGGCTTTGGATGACCTGTTTCTTCAATTCGTCCTGCTGAAGCAGAAACGCGTTCTGTTCGGATGCCTTCAAGGCTTTGAGCACCGTCTCGACCATCGAAGCTTTGTCTTTGTTTTGCCAGCGGATGAGCTGGGAATTGATGGTGACATATTCATCCAGCAGTGTTTTGGCTGCCTTCACATCGTTGTGTGAAAGATAATATTCCCCTGCCAGATGGTAGGCGGTCCGTATCAAAGGCTGGAAATTGCTCTGGTTGGCCAGTTGGATGGCTTGTTTCAGGTACGCGATTTGCCGGGCCTCCTGCTTGTCTCTTTGGGCAAGTTTTGACAAATAGATCAGCGATTCGATGGTTGCTTCCTTTTGGGCGTTGTTTCCCAGGTTTTCACTCAGGGCCATGACCTGCAAAAAGTAGGTTTTGGCCTGGTCAAAGTCATTGGCGTTGTAACAGATGACGCCGATCACCCGCAAGCACGCGGACAAGACACTCTGGTTGTGAAGCCGCCGGCATAGTTGGATGGCTTCGAGGGTGTGCGTACGGGCCAGGACCAGCTTGCCTGCCAGAAGCTCCGCTTCCCCCAGGTTATGCAGACTCACGGCCAGGCGTTCGGGTAGTTGCTGGCGGCGGAAGATCGCCACGGCACGGCTATGGAAATCCATCGCCTGCGGGTAATCTTCCTGCCGCTTGTAGGTATGCCCCAACGTGATGTAGCAATTGCCAATGCCGGTCGAGTCTTTCAGTTTTTCAAAGAGCTGAATGGCTTTGGACGTAAATTCCAAGGAGAGGTAAAACGATTCCTGAACCGAGTAAATCGAGCCTATGTTACGGTAGGCATAGGCCTGGCCGCTCAGATTACGGGTTTTCAGACTCAATTTGAGTGCCTGCTGGGCGTAATCGGAAGCTTGTGCCGAAGAAATGTAGGCAAATTCGCGGGCAAGGCGGTTCAGGCACTCGATTCGCGCCGAGTCGCTCAGTTTGCGATTCTGCAACTGCAATTGCAGGCTGTCGACGAGGGTATTCGTTGTTTGGTAGGCATACAAGGTCTGGCAGTGAACAATACATAACAGCAGGAGCCCGATTGTTTGATGGTAGATTGATCGCAATGAAGTAAAGTTCATATAGACGGATGAGGACGAACTGAAAATACCTGGTACTATTCCTATACTTTATATGCTGAAACAAATAGTAGTTAAATATACAGAATATCCGGATGCAACAGGTATATCAGGAAAATGTTTGCGTATTGGCGAATGTATTTTTTTTGAATCTTAATTTTCCTTACACAGCCTGCCCCTTGTAAAACGGTCAGGTACAAAATTCGCCGCCGGGTTTCTCAAAGGGTTGTGGTGAGGTTCGTTACACTTGTCTTGGATAAATGAGATGCAATGGATTGAAAACAACTTTTTTCTGAGCGGGTGTTGCGATTGGTAGTGTCAGAACAATGGTTGAAAATTACGCACCAGATCGAGGTTCAACTAGTCACCAACCTGAGTTTTCTTACGTATGATGGATTCACGAATGGAATGATGGAAAGGATGTATAGATTAGGTTTGTTTGCATCTGTTTTCGTGCGGCTGGTATACTCTCTTCAAAAAACGATGCCTGAAAGCCGAATAATAGTTACCTTTGTGCCGCTTTGCCAAAAGGCGCTTTCCACAAGGGGAGGTTTTGCCTTTTGACAAGGTACTATTTTTTCCAAACGTTCGTATTTACAGTTCAGTTTCATAATTCAGTTTATGCAGATTATTCCCGCCATTGACTTGATTGACGGCAAGTGTGTGCGCCTGACACAGGGCGATTATTCCCAAAAGAAAGAGTATAATTCCAATCCGCTGGAAGTGGCCCGTATGTTTGAGGATGCTGGCTTGGCACGCCTTCACCTAGTAGATCTGGACGGAGCCAAGCAAAAGAAAGTGGTCAATTACAAGGTGCTGGAGCGGCTTGCCACGCACACCAAACTGCACATTGACTTTGGGGGTGGTATCCAGTCGGACGAAGACATTCGCATTGCGTTTGAAAGCGGGGCACGGCAAATTACGGGCGGAAGCATTGCCATTCGGGAGCCGGAGCTTTTTGAAAGCTGGCTGAAAAGTTACGGCACCGAAAAAATCATCCTCGGCGCGGATGCCAAAAACGAAAAGATCGCGGTCAGTGGCTGGCAGGAAACCACCGAGGTCTGGATTTATGATTTCCTGGAAGAATACGCCCGGAAAGGTGTCAGGTATGTGATCAGTACGGATGTGGCCAAAGACGGCCTCATGCAAGGTCCTTCGTTTGACCTGTATGCCAACATCATGGACAAAACGCCTGACCTGCAGCTGATTGCCAGTGGGGGAGTGAGCAATATGGCGGATGTGGAAAAGCTGGCCGAAATGAATATTTACGGTGTCATCATCGGAAAGGCTATTTACGAAGGCACTATCCGGTTGGCGGATCTGGCCCGGTTCGGTCGGTAGAGAAACGCCGACGGTGCCCCGGCAGATGGTTGATCGTCAGGTAACGGTATTCTGACGAATATTTGCCGCCAGGCACTTATGTATGAATGGTTTAACCTGAATGTCCCGTGGCCTGTGGCACACTAATACTACGGTACATGTTAGATTCAGTGCGTCATTGCAAGCCTTGGCGAAGCAATCTCATTGTCGCAGACTCGGCTAGTAACGGTTGCCAAAGGCTCGCGTTACCAGTCGGGAGATGGCTTCTCCCGCAGAAAAAGCGGGATCGCACTGACGGCTCGATTACGTTTTTTATACTGCACTAGAGTGGCACACAGACACCGCTGTCGTAAAATAATACTATCCAAGCAGAAGCACACACTTAACCTACCACACGATGCCTTCTTTTGATATTGTCAGCAAAATGGATGGCCAGACACTTGACAATGCCATCAATAACGCCAAGAAAGAAATTCTGAACCGCTATGATTTTCACGGCTCCAAGTCGGAGATCGAGCTGGATAAGAAAACCAACCAGATTCATGTGCTGACGGAAAATGAAATGCGCATGAAAGCCATCCAGGATTCGATCATCATGCGAATGGCCAAGCAGGGACTTGATCCCAAAGCCCTCGAATTTGGGGAAACAGAAGCGGCGTCCGGGAACATGGTCCGGCGGGACATACAAGTGAAACAGGGTATCGACAAGGAGGCTTCCCGCAAAATCATGAAGGTGATCAAAGACAGCGGATTGAAAGTGCAGGCCGCCGTCATGGATGAACAGGTGCGGGTAACGGCCAAGAAAATCGACGACCTTCAGGCGGTGATTGCCAAATTGCGTGCCGCTGACGTTGGCCTGCCGTTGCAGTTTGTCAATATGAAATCCTGAACGGCTGTTTTTCCGGTCAGCAATTGATCGGCGTGGCGGGTAAAATCCCGGTCCGGTAGATCCTTCACAGAACTCCCCAGTGTTGACCGGCTGCATACCAGAGAAACCCCTGGCGGATTTCCAGCGGCGACGGGATGTTGTTGTGGTACAATTGCCCGGTTCCCAGGCCCTGGGGCAATGGATTGTTCAGGGTGGCTGTAAACTGCGCGATGGCGTTCAGGCCGATGTTCGACTCCAGGGCCGATGTAATCCACCAGCCCATGTGTTGCTTTTCCGCCAGTGCGATCCATTCCCGGCAGTGCCGAAAGCCGCCTACCAGTGAAGGTTTCAGAATGATGTACTGTGGCCGGATGGTTTCCAGCAGCTTCTGTTTCTGCTCGTAGGAGCTGATGCCGATCAGTTCTTCATCCAGCGCAACCGGAACAGGTGTGACGGCACACAAGGCAGCCATTTCGTCGGTTTGCCCGGCCCGGATGGGTTGTTCAATGGAATGCAGATCGTATCCGGCCAGCCGTTTCAGTTTTTCCAAGGCTTCCTTCGGCGCAAATGCCCCGTTGGCATCGACCCGCAGGGTGATTTGTTCGGGTGTGTAATGCCGGCGGATGTAGCCCAGCAAGGCACATTCGGTTTCAAAGTCGATGGCCCCGATTTTCAGTTTCAGGCAACGGAATCCGGCTTCCAGCTTGGCATCAATCTGCTGGCGCATAAACGATTCGTTGCCCATCCAGATCAATCCGTTGATTCCAATTCCCGTTTCTCCCCGCCCGAACGGATGGTCGAACAGGAGCCGCCTGCCGCCATTCTGTAAATCGAGCCACGCCGTTTCCACGCCAAACCGGATGGAGGGCCATTCATCGCCGATCTGCTGCAAAATAGTATCCTCCGAAAACGCAAAACCACCGGTGTTGATTTGGGCACATAGGGCATTGAGGCGTGCTTCGTAGCCAGGCCGGTCGTCTATGCTCAGGCCGCGCAACGGGGCGCATTCGCCGATCCCCACGCAGTCTGGGTTTTCCGTATCCCAAATCGTAAGGTAAAACGTATCGCGTTCGGTAAGCACCCCCCGCGAGGTTCCGGCTTCGAAGGTAAAGTGTAAGGTGTGTTTGTGGTATGTTGCCTGAATCATAACGAAAGAGCCTGTATCAATATGCAAAGATAGGAAGAATCGGAGCTATTGATACACTGGGGAGTTTTACAAAGCTGAGGTGTGTTTAAGTGTTTGTTAATCAAAATATTATACCCGTTATACCGGGGTTTGTTGTCCAAACCGTTGTTTTTCCTTATGATTTGTGATTTGTCTTATCCAACGATGGTTTTTAGTACACATCTTTTCTTTTCCTATTGCCCTGTCATTTCTATCTTCTAACGAGGTTTTCTGTCCAGAACTTTGCTCTTTTCTCTCGCCTTTTTCTTTTTTCACAATTGGGGTTTATAGTCCAGACCTTTGTTCTTCCCTTTGGCCCTTGTTACTTTTTGGGCAAGCAAAAAGTAACAAGGGCACTTGCGCCAAAGCTTCTGCCCGCAAGGCTTTCGCCAACCTCGCTGGCGCAAGAGGCCTACGCACCTGCACGGCCACCCACGATCAAAGTCGGCAAGGAGGCCTCCCCCAACCCCCTCCCGTGGAGGGGGCTTCTAACTCCCCTCTCCACGGGAGAGGGGCCGGGGGTGAGGCCTCAAGGCAAAGTGCGAAGCACGAGCCTGTCTGTTACAAAGAGCACGAAGTCCACTCCACTCGTGGCAGGCTGGGCAGGTGTGTTGGCCTTCTTTGCCCAGCGGGCCTGGCGTTGGCCTTGCGGGGTGAAGCTTTGGGCAAAGTGCCCTTTGTTTGGTTACTCTCAGCACAGACCTGGCCCAAAAACTCTCGTTTTTGTCCTGGGCATGCAAAAAAAGTGACACGGTGACAGGAAAGAAAACGGTTCGGACTAAAAACAAACGTTGGGAAAAACAAGTGATAAGGTGATCAAGAGAGCAAGGTCTGGACTAAAAACGAACATTGTGAAAAAGTGCCAGGGCATAAGGAAAACAACATACCATCGTTGAAATGTAACAGATTCAGAATCGTATCCGTGAAAGAGTCCAAACTGTCACAGAAGATTATTCTTTGGTAAAAGAAAATTCCTGTCCGCCTTGTTTGAGTAACATGGTTTTGGCCGCCGGGTTGAATTCCAGAACGATTCCGGCCTGGTCAAACTTGAACTTGTCTTTGGCCGCGGCCTCCAGCGGGAAGGCAGACTGGCCGGTGGCCTGGGCCATCAGCTGTTTGCCGGCCTTGGTGATGGTGATTTTCAGCGGTATAGCTTTGCTGGCATACACACCCAGGTACACATCCAGTTCTTCGGGTTTCACTTCATAGTTGGTAAAGGTCGGTATTTCGTAAGGCTTGTTGTAAAAAGCACTCAACAAGGCGATCATGATGTTGTTGTTGACGTAATTGCTGCCGTTGGAGGTTAGTACAAAGGTGGTCTTGTCCTGCGGGAAGTACGCGAATACCGATGTGAAGCCATCAATGCCGCCGGTGTGTCCGTAGCCTATTCGTTCGTAAAACGGAATCTGAAACAGCCCCATTCCAAAATTGTCACGGATGGTGGTCATTTGTGACAGGCTTTCTTTGGTAATGATTTTACCACTAAACAACGCCTCGGCAAACTGCGTTAGGTCGGATGGCGTGGACACCAATGCTCCGGCACCTAACGGAATCGACATATCTGTCTCAGGTTCGCGGGTCCAGCTGCTGGCAAATTTATACGAATAGGCTTCATTGTTGGCCGGATTGATCGTTTTGCCGACAATCGTGTTTTTCAAACCCACCGGCTTGGTGATTTTTTCCGTCAGCAGTTTTTCAAAGTCCTTGTTGTATACTTTCTGCAAGATGAACGTCAGCAGAACGAAATTGGAATTGCTGTAGGATGCCTTGCTGTCCGGTTCAAAATCACTTCCACCTTTCGCAACAATGTCGGTCAGCTCTTTTTCGGTCTTTTTTTGCGTATTCCATTTCAGGTAGTCTTCGTTGTCGGTAAAGTTGTGAATGCCGCTTCGGTGCGACAAAAGCTGGCCGATCGTGATTTTTGCCGCGTTCGGAATGGTCGGGAACCAGGTGTCGATCTTATCGGTAAGTTTCAGCTTCTTTTCTTCAATCGCTTTGAAAACCAGTGTGGTAGTGAAGGTTTTGGAAATAGAGCCGATACGGTACCGGGTGGTGGCGTTGGGTTTGGTTTGTTTTTCGACATCCGCAAAGCCTATTGACTGGGTGTATATCACGTTGCCGTTTTCCGAAATGGCCACGCTACCCATAAACTTTTGGTTGGTTTCCAGCGCCTGGAAGTAACTGTCGAGTTTCGCCCGGTCGATGGTTTGCGAAAAGCCTGTCAAAAGGGTAAGCGTGAAGAAGACAAGCGTCAGTACGGTTTGTTTCATGGTCGTCCAGATTAAAAGTGTGGTTTGTTTGAAAAGCGCAAGCCGGGGATGCCGGTTTTGCTTGCCGAAAAGATACTATTGATCCGTGGCTGCCTGGGGCACAAGGTAGATAATTTCGGATATGGTGAATCGAAAACTTGGATTAACGGAAGAAAGGCGGGTTGTATCCGCGGTTACGCCTGGTTTTTGGAGTGGACAGAATACGATCGGTCATTCGGATCGGTGAAGGATGAATCCGTTTTCCACGGTTTGCATCCCCACTTTCGGGTAATATTCCATGGCCGTGGGTACCGACAGCAGCAGCACCATGGATTGTTCTCCCACTTTTTCTTTGGTCAGTTGCAACAGTTTTTTGCCAATGCCCGATTGTTTGTAATCCGGACTCACCGCCAGATCGGCCAGGTAGCAACACCAGACCCAATCGGTGATAGCGCGGGACACGCCTACCAGTTTTTCGCCGTCCCAGGCTGTCACCACCAGAGTAGCATGTTCGTACATTTTGCGTATGCGGTCTGCATCGTGCGTGGGGCGTGGCAATCCGGCGGCATTGTAAAGCGCAATAATCGCCTCCATCGAAGGGATGCTGTCCGTTTTGTAGGTGATGTCCATGGGTGACAGGCAGTTTTTTTACTTTTGCAAGATACTATTTTTGAACTTTTTCCACACCTGCTCATTGGTTGACGAACTGGTTTCTATTTCCAGCAATTTGGCGCCTTCGCTGCGCGCAAAGAAATCGGGTAATGCCTGTATCAATTCTTCCCGTGTGGTGCAATGGTAATACCTGATGCCAAAGTCCTTGGCCGTATTTTCGGCCGTCTGGCGTTGCTGCGTTTCGAAATAATCGGCCAGTTCGGGCTGGCTCGACGGCCCGTCGATCAGCCGGAAAATGCCACCACCATGATTGTTGAGCATCACTATGCGCAGGTTTGGCGGCAAATGGTTGTGCCATAGGCTGTTGCGGTCATACAGGAAAGCCATGTCGCCGGTGATGAGGGTTACGGGCTGGTGGGTCACCCATGCCGAACCCACGGCCGTTCCGGTGCAGCCATCAATGCCGCTGGTGCCCCGGTTGGCAAACAGCTCCACGGATTGCCAGTGGTTCAATCCCGTAAAGTTGGCGTAGCGAATCGGCATGGAGTTGGCTACATGCAGCAGGCTGTCGTCCGGCAGGGCGTGCATGAGTTCCGCAACGGCCTCGAATTCGGAAAAGGGGGCATCCTGGAAGGTTTGTTTCAGGCGCAGGCGGGCCTGTTGTTCCTGCTGTTGCCACAAAGCAAAATAACCGCTGTTGGTATCCACATCGTCTTCATTGAGAAAGGATTGGTAATCAATGTCTTCGAAGAGCTTCTTGAAGAAATACAGCGGCTTTACCGGAATCGTATCGGTCAGGGTCTGAAAAGGGTCGGCTACCTTGCCTGCCGGTTGGATATGCCAATGGACGTGCGGCCGGGCCTGGCGCAGAAACAACTTGAGGTTTTTGGAGATGACCGAATTGCCAAACGTGATCAGCAAATCGGGTTGCAATTCACGGCGAAGCACGTCGTCTTTCTGCATCAGAATCGCATCGGCGTGGCGGATGGTTTCCGGAATTTCGTGCAGGTTGGATAGGATGTCACCCACGATCGGAATCTCCAGCTCTTGTTGGATGTGTTTGAAAATAGCCTGTAATTCAGGTTGGTACAGCGACTGCCCGGCCACGATCAGTTTTCGCGGACTTTCTTCCCAAACCTCCCGGATCTCGGCCCATTGCTCGGGTGAGAGCGTCGGTTCGGATGCCCACGGGCGGATGACTTTTACATTTGCAGGATAGACGAATGGCTCACCGGCAGCCGGGTAAAACGGCTCGCGAATGGGCACATTGATGTGGACCGGCCCTGGTGGAAATGCCTGACTCAGGTTAATGGCCTCGTTGACAGTACGTTCAATGAACCAGATGGCATCCGGATGCGCAAAATCGGCGGGCAGTTCGTAGCTGGCCTTTGCGTGCTTGCCAAACACCTCGCGTTGGTTCAGGGTCTGGCCGTCCTGCTGTTCGAGCCATTCCGGCGGCCGGTCGGCGGTCAGGACCAGCAAAGGTATGTGCTGGTAGAAGGCTTCGGCCAGGGCCGGTCCGTAATTCAACACGGCCGTTCCGGAGGTACACACCAGCCCGACCGTCTGGCGGCTTTTCAGCGCCATGCCCAGCGCCAGAAACGCGGCGGATCGTTCGTCCGGAACCACACGCGTGTGAATGTCTGGATGACGCGCCAGCGAAATCGTCAGGGGCGCCGAACGTGAGCCTGGCGAAATGACAAATTCAGTGACTGCTTTCTGGGCGCAGATCTGGACCAAACGGGTAATGGACTCCAGTACGGGCAAAATAGTATGTTTTAAAACGTGAAAACCGGGTTGCCGGTAGTTGCGATGCCACACAAATGATATCCGCAAAAATACGCGCTTTTATGGAAAAGCGTTTTTTATTCGCTATTTTTGAGAGCTGTTATCTTGCCGACCATGGGTCGGCTGATAACCGTCTGGTCCACTTGCGCGGATTGGGTCTGCAACGCCAGGCGGCTGTATCTCTGGTATTCATAACCTGTAAATTGGGTTACGGGTTTTTACTTTACTCCCATTTGTCATGCAAAATCGCATTATTCAGCTATTCGAACAGAAGAAAAAAGACATTCTCAATGTGTATTTTACTGCCGGTTTTCCTAATCCGGAAGATACCAGCCTGATATTGAAAACATTGGCTGCCGCTGGGGCTGACATCATTGAAATCGGAATGCCGTACTCCGACCCGGTGGCCGACGGGCCGACCATTCAGGCCAGCAACGACCGGGCGTTGGAAAATGGCATGTCGCTCAAGAGACTGTTTGCGCAACTGCAGGATATACGGCAGTACACGCAGGTGCCGATCCTGCTGATGGGGTACCTGAATCCGGTGGTGCAATATGGGGTGGAGCGGTTTTGCGAGAAATGCAACGAGATCGGTATTGATGGCGTCATCCTGCCCGACCTGCCGTTGTCCGAATACACCGAGTTGTATCAGGATACGTTTGAACGCAACAATCTTCTGAATATTTTTCTGATCACCCCACAGACTTCGGAAAACCGTATCCGGCAGATCGACGCAATCTCCAAAGGATTTATCTACATGGTTTCGTCGGCCAGCATTACCGGTAGCAAATCGGGGATTGGCGAGGAGCAGGAAGCGTATTTCCGCCGGGTACAACAGATGAGCCTGCAAAACCCAACCCTGATCGGTTTCGGCATTTCGAGCCACGGTACCTTTGCCAAAGCCTGCCAGTATGCCAATGGCGCCATTATTGGGAGTGCGTTTATCAAAGTGCTGGATCAGAGCACCGATCTGGTTACCGATATCACTGATTTTGTGCACGGCATCAAAGGCATTCCGATCAGTGCCTAGCATTTGGTTGGTTGCCATCAAATTTTGATTTGTTAACCAGACTGTTTACTTTTGTTCCCATGATTCAGACAAACAACCATTATTATTACGGATACCGGGATGTATTTTTTCGGAACGTAGGTTGTTTGTGTATTTGCTGACATAACAGACACAAAACATACAAAAGCCTGATCCGAAAAAAAGGATCAGGCTTTTTTTATGACCAACCTGTATATTTGTATAGAAAAAGTCAAACTAAATCTTTGTAAGTTTTTATTTGTGCGGCCTGGCCTGGTTTTTGGGCTTTACCAGATACGCATCAGGCACAAGGCGTTTCCGGAAAACGCACAATGAATACACGCATCAACAAATACTCGCATCAACAAACAATAAACCGTAACAATCATGGAACAGAATTATGCTGCGTATACCGCTGAGGATTTTGAAGTCTGGCGGATACTATTTGGACGGCAAATCGCGGAACTGCCGGGCCGGGCAACAGATGAATACCTGGAAGGAATCCGCCGAATCGGATTCACAGCCGAAAAAATTCCGGATTTTGCCGAGGTAAATGCGTTGCTGACCGGCTATACCGGCTGGCAGCTGCACGTGGTTGCCGGACTTATTGGCAACAAGGAATTTTTTGAGTTACTCCAAAACCGCTGTTTTCCGTCCAGCACGTGGTTGCGGCGCATGGAACAACTGGATTACCTGGAAGAGCCGGATATGTTTCATGATGTGTTCGGGCACGTTCCCTTGCTGACCAACCAGCACCTGTGCGATTTCCTGGCGGATCTTAGCCGGATTGCCCTGCGATTCATTGACAACGCCTACGCCATTGAGCTCATTTCCCGCCTTTACTGGTACACGGTTGAGTTCGGGCTGATTCGCGAAAAAGACGGCTTGCGCATTTACGGAGCCGGCATCCTGTCATCCAAAGGGGAGACGCATTATTCGCTGCACGACCCCAAACCGCAGCGACTGCCGTACGACACCCGCGTTATCATGCATACACCTTACATCAAAGAACGCTTCCAGGATCAGTATTTTGTGATTGACTCGTACGAGCAGTTGTACGACTCGACGGATGCGATTGAGAAAGTATTGGAAGAGATGATTGCCGAAGAAAAAATCAAGAATTGAAAATTGTCCTTTGGTCTGCCGTATTCGCATGCTATTTTTGTGTGCTTCAAGCAATTGTCTTACGTTTTTTCGTTTGTCTGGATAAGTTATGGAGGTAGCCATTATTAAATACAATGCCGGTAATGTACAGTCGGTTATTTATGCGTTGCGCCGGTTGGGCATTGAACCCGTTTACACCGATGACGAAACCGCGCTGCGCGGTGCGGCAAAGGTAATCTTTCCGGGAGTAGGGGAGGCACGCTCCACGATGGCTTATCTGAAAGAAAAAGGTCTGGATAAAGTTATACCGATGCTGGAACAACCGGTGCTGGGCACGTGTGTGGGAATGCAGCTGATGTGTCGCTATTCGGAGGAAAACGACACCAAATGCCTGGGTATTTTTGACGTGGACGTCAAACGGTTTGCTCCCATAAACGGCGTGAAAGTGCCGCAAACAGGCTGGAACGACATTTACGAACTGCAAAACGAGCTTTGCTACGGTGTGCGTGAACATTCGTACGTGTATTACAACCACGGCTATTACGCCCCGCTCTGTGACTATACGGTTGCCAAAACCAATTACGGACTGGAATATTCGGCGATGCTGAAAAAGGACAATTTTTATGCGGCTCAGTTCCATGCCGAGATCAGCAGCAGCGTCGGTTCACAGATACTGGAGAATTTTTTGCGCCTGACCTGAATGATTCACCTGCTTTATGCCCACTGTCCGGTTACAGCGGCAATGGAAGATGCTTTTTTCCACTGGTTGCCCCAGCTTCCGGCAGGCATGCAGCAACAGGCGCTGAGCCACCGGCAAAAACAGTCGGCTTACACCTGCCTGTTTGGAAAAGTGCTTCTGCACAAAGGGTTTCAGATGCTTGGCTTGGGAAACGCGGCGCTGCACAAGGTGATAACCGCACCGATGCGGAAACCGTTTCTTCCCGATACGGATGTTGATTTCAATATCGCCCATTCCGGTGAATACGTGGTGGTTGCGCTAAGCGAGACTGCTGGCGTAGGAGTGGACCTGGAGCAGGAACTGCCCCTGGAAACGCGGGATTTTCAAGCCCAGTTAACGGCTGACGAGCAATGGCGACTTAGCCAGGCGGCAGAGCCGCCATTGCTTTTTTATACGTACTGGACTCAGAAAGAAGCGGTTCTGAAAGCGACAGGCCAAGGGATGAGCATACCGATGAACAGCTTCGAGGTTACGGATAGTCACTTGTGGCTGGACGGGCAACTGTGGCACTTGCAACAAGTGAACATTGCCGCTGCCTATAGCTGCCACGTTGCCTCCAAACAGCCGGAGTCGGTTGTTGTTGAAAATCTCACCCAGGTAATTGTGAACATTCCCTGAATTGAATGCCGGTTTTTACTTTTTTCGAGATACTATTTTTCATCAGTTGGACTTGAAGAAATAGCCTGCCGACAAACCGATGTACGAGTTTTTAAGGTAGTTGTTGTCGTCACCGTTGGGCTGCACGTTTGACAATCCCAGGCTGTAACTGGCACTAAGGAAAAAGCCGTTTTCCAGTTCGTATCCTGTTTTGAAGTTCAGGCCAAAATCCAACGGCTTGTATTCATCTCCGTTCTCATTTCCGATTTTCAGGGCATTGGTCGTTACTATCCGGCCAATCAGGACATTGGTGTCGGTGGTGCGTTTGCCCGAAAGCAATGCTGAAACATAGCCGCCGGCACCTGCAAAAATTTTGCCCGGTCCCAGTTCCACTTTTCCGACAAGGCTGACAGGTAGTTCGATGTACGAAGTCTTGTCGGTAATGATAATGTTCTGGCCGAGGTAATTGCCTTCGCCGCCTTTCAGACCGAACAACAGTTCGGGCTGCACCGAAATGTAATCGTTGATGGAAGCGTCCAGGATGGCACCCACATGAAAACGGGTAACGGCGTTGGTTGACACCTTTTGTCCCAGGTAGCGGGCCTGAACGTTTGCAAAGTTGGCTCCCCCCTTTACTCCGATGGCAAACTGGGCAAACGAACAACTGGTGATTCCAAGGCAAAAGAATAGTACTACGATTTTTTTCATTGACATTTTCCGGATGGTTTGGTGATTAATGCGAATGTAAAGGCTATCCGGATACGTAAAAAATTCACTTTTGGTTTTTTGGTACATGTTTTTGTATACTTACTACTTTGCTGACTAACCTTGAAAGCAAACTTGGTATGCCGTTCAATGAGTGTCCGCATACGTTTTGTGCAGAACCAGGTTGGCTACTACGATCCGCCCGTTTTCGTTTACCATATACATGATGAATGGTTTTTCTCCATCCGGATGCGCAAGTGTCAGGTAAAAGGCAAACCCCTGGCTGCCAAATGCATCGTGCGTCAGAGTAATGGTTTGGGAATGGCCAAGGCCTTGTCCATCGGCAAAAAAGGGAAATAATTGGGTTTGGAATACCTGCTGTACCTGGTTGATACCCAAGCGGTTCAGATAGTTAGGGCTAAAGCAGGAAAGGATAGATGCCAGATCGCCGTTGACCAGGTATGCGATGATTTGGCCCGCAACTTCCCGGTAAGGTGCCGAGGCTGATTCCATAGACACATAGTCGGTCATTGAGCTGCTGCTGGTTTCCTGCAGGGTTTGCTGGGCCGCTGCCACCTGTGCGGCTAATGCAGGATTGCTTTCCAGCGCCTCTACCGCCTGCTTGGCAAAATTCTCAACAATGGCAGCTTTCTGACTACTGGTGTACGCCGGATTGGTAAGTACCTGAGCGGCTTCGGGGACTTCCGTGTCAAAATCCGCTCCCAACACATACGAAGTGATCACGTAAGATGCCAGATCTGCTTCATTGTCAAAGCCATACTGAACAGCTTTGTGAAGGAGCATGTCCAATACCTGATCCATTTCCGGAGAGGGTATGTGGCGGGAGTCCTCAAAGGATTCGTGCAAAAACTGAGTCAGGCGGTGTTTCAGGTCGGGGGTAATGAGTGAAGCGTTCATGGGATGGTTTGAGTGAGCTGTGAGTGTTAAGATGTAAGTGTATAAGTGCTGATTTTTGGTATTAAAAGGCAGAGGATGATTTGGCTGGAAAAAAGAAAAGTATTTTCATGGGATGTCGGGCGACCCACAACAGATACAGGTTCACAAGCAGGATGCTGACAAAACCCAGGTAGTAAGCCGCAAATCCTGTGTAAGTGGCTTCCGCTATGGCAGCGGTGCTCCAGAACATCCACAACAATACCAGAAACAGAAATGCTACCGAGAAAATTACCAGTGTGGTGCGCGAGTCCGTCGCCTGCCGCATACTGAGAAACAAATGAATGCAGGAAAAGACCAATACCGGCAGTCCGGACATGAGGACTAGCCCGATATAGGCAGCCCCATTGCCGGGTCCGGTTTCTTTTTTTCGGACCATCCCGAGAAGTTCCTCAAACCAGGCGATATTGACCGGGCAAGTGAGCAGGTAGAACAAAAGATACCAGAGTGTCCACCAGCCGCCCCCAACTACGAATCGAAAGAGTTGAATCATATGTGTGTACATTTACCGATTGTATGCCTGCAAAGGTACAACCCCACGCTGCAAAGTATGTAATCTGAAGCGTATACAAGAGGTTGACACCCGGATAGTTAAGGGTAGACAATTGGTGTACACGCGGGTACAGGTGCGGTCAATTAGTTGGAAGATACTTCAGGTGCTTGTAAAAGTTGTTGAAGTTTGTCCAGTGTAAGCTGGTACTGGTCAGGCAGTGCCTTGTTTTCCTGGCCGAGTTTACCTGACGCAAGCAACCCGGCCAGTGCCGGATGACCGATGCTCCAGACCAGTAATACATCCATTGATTTCCGATAGAAATGGGGATTACTTCCTTGTAAGCATTCCAGTATCCATGCCTGCGTCAGGCGACTTTCTTTCATGCGGGAGAGGGTAGTCCATGCGTAGTCGTGCCAGTAGGTGTCCAGGTCATTGTCTTTCAAAAAATCAATCAGCAGGGTAGTGCTGTAGTCACTCTTGAAATGCTTCCATAGCAGCTGGCCTATCCATTGTCGGTCTTTCAGGGAGGCTTGCCTGGCACGGGTGATGAGTAGATCTTCCATGCCGGTTGCCTGATGATGGAGCAAGGTGCGAAGCAAAAATTCTGCGGTGCCTTCGTTTTCTTCAACCAGCAGGCGCTGCCGGTAGTTTTCGATCAGTTCTTGTTTCCATTGGGCTTCATCGGCCGCACTGGCGTGGTATTCGTCACCAAACCCATCCAGATAAATGTAATGCGTCTGTCCTCCGTTTTCCATATACAACTGCCGGGACCGTTCTTTGGGATCGGCGGAAGAGGGGGCAGCGGGAGAGGTTAGGCTTTGCGACTTTCCCTGAAGGCAGGCAGCCGTATGACTGTTGATTTGAGAAAGAATGGACGGATCGATCATATGGGCAAAGGCATTCGGATTGGTGTAGCAGTTTTCAAACGAAAGAAAACCTCGGAACACCAGGCCGTCATGAAAGTTCTGATCGCCGAAGTCAATGCCGTAGGGAAGCATGGTAACGAACGAACTCATGCGGTAGTCGCCCTCCTTCCAATGGAGAGGATTGGCAAGTGTAGGGTATTCAAATAATGGAAACGGATGATCATAGGCTGTGCCACCTACCTGCAAAAAGGCATTTCGGATGAGGGATACAAGTGTTCTACGGATGTCTGGATCAGGCATAGGCCAGGCCGGGCCATGAAACCAGAAGTCGCTGATCAATTGAGGAATTTCCCGGGTTGGATTTTTGTATATGCCCGAAAGATCTTTGTAGAAAAGCCCTGTTTCATTCAAAGTAACCTCCCACGAATGCACCTGAGAAACCGACTGATACGTATACGCAAAGGTGTGAGACGGTAGGCGGCTGAGGCGTATATTTTTCCAGAAGTCATACTGTTCGCGGGCCTTTTCCGACAGTTCGCTGTAATACTCCTCGGCGTGTGCCACCACTTCCTGGTAAAGCTGGTTCTGTATGGATAAATCAATAGTACCCAATGGGTTGTAACTTTCCAGGAACTGATTGAACGACCAGCGTTTGGGCGGATTGTCGGTAACAAGCTCCACCTGGTTATCTGCAAATCGCAACATATTTCACAAATCGGTTATGCATAAGTGGGTTTTCTCCTTTGAAAAGATACTATTTTTATTCGTGCGGATAAATTCTAGAATGTCAGAAAATAGTCGGTCAGATTGGTTTCTTCCTCCAGGTTTAATTTTTTGCGTAACCGGTAGCGGGCCGTCTTTACACTTTCCGGAGAAATCCCCAATACAGTTGACGATTCTTTCAGGTTCATGTTCAGCCGAATCAGCGCACAGAGTTTCAACTCGCCGGAGCTTAAGTCCGGATGTGTTTCCTTTACCTTGCTAAAAAAGTCGTGGTGCACTTGTTCAAAATAGATTTTGAAGTCGTCCCAGTCTTTATCCAGACTAAAACTATAATCTATCAGGCGCATCAGACGGTTATAAACGGGAGAAGATTCATTTTTGGACGATGTACGCAGTACCTCCGTAACGGTTTCCCGAATTTCCTCCATGACGCTGTTTTTCTGGATCATATTCAAGGTATGGGTAGTCAGTGACTTATTCCGGAATTCGAGTTGTTCCAGCAGTTGATGTTCACGTAGCTGGCTGTTTCGCAACTGAGCTTCAGCCAAGGCTTGTTGCGTTTGGTACAGCTCTTCGTTCTTGATTAATAATTCTTTCTTCTTTTTCAGATTGTTGCGTTGCAGACTCAGCAGTAACAAGGCAATAATCAGCAATGCGCCGAGACCAAGTGCTATGATGTTTCGGGTAGAGTGCGCCAGTTCTTTTTCTTTTTTGAGAAGATTAATTTCGACTTGTCTCTTCTCATTTTCGTAGTTGATACGTAGTCGTGTAAGCCGGGTGGCGCTTTCGTGCGAAAACAACGAATCTTTAATGTGTTCGTACTGCTTCAGAAACTGAAAGGCATTCTCGAAATTGCCGGTTTGGGAATAAATTTCTGCGAGTCCGGCACAGGAGTTTTGCAGATCCAGGATCATGTTTTTGGCGCTTGACAACTGGTAAGCTTGCTGAAAATGATCAATTGCCAGCGGATACTGCTTCATTTGGGCATAAACGGCTCCCATTCCGTTGTGAGACGAAGCCAGCAAATTCTTTTTTTGATACGTGGCGTTTAGTGCCAGAGCTGTCTGGAAGTGTTGCAGGGCAACGGGTAACGTATTTCCCTTCAGATAGATTTTTCCCTGATTGTTGTGGCAGATGATTTGTCCGTTAGTGTCTTTCAGCTTGGTAAAGATAGCCAGCGCCTGTTCGCTGTGTCGCAAGGCTTCTGAATAATGGTTTTGGTTCAGATATACTTCTGACAGGTTACTCAGGATGCCAGCAACGGCTTGCTGGCGGTTCATTAGCTTCCATATCACCAATGCCTGCCGGAAAAAAGATATTGCTTCTTCGTTTTCCTGCCGGTTCTTGTAGATGTTGCCTATATTATTGAGGATCCCCGCTTTGGTATCTTTTTCATCCATGTCTTTCAGCAGGCGTAGTGCCTGGAAATAGCAGTCCAGCGCCTGTACGTCATTTCCTTGTTGTTTGTATACCATTCCGATATTAACCAGGCTTTTGGCTTCTCCCTGAATGTCATGCAGGCTGTGGTAAAGGTGTTGTGCCCGGGAATGCAAAGCGATGGCCTTGGCATGCTCACTTTTCTGCCAGTTATAAATTCCAAACAGAAGGGTGCTGCGTGCTTCCCCGGAGGTATACCGGAGTTTTTTGGAAAGCTCCATGGATTGCCTGGCATACGAGAGCATTTTCTCAGGGTCAGTGCTCCAGTACTCCATCGCCAATTCGTTGAGAAGTTTTACCCGGGAGGTGTCGGGTTGGGCTAATGGTAGCAGCGCTTCCAGGCTATCTGTTTTGCCGGATTGCGCCGACAAATGAATTGGATAGAGTAGCAATGGCAACAGATGCACTGCGATCAGTGCTGACAAGGATCTCATTTTCTGCTTAATACACTGGTTTCGTGGTTGGTTATCCGATTAAAATAGACATCGGTTGGCTGATGTTCACCTTTTGTATACCTATGATAAGAATTCTGATCACTCGATGTATACGCGGCAAAATAGGTTGCACCCGTCAGGTGTCTTACGTTTGCATCATCAACGGTGTCACTTTTAATCTTGTTTCTCGCTAAACGTAAACACATCAGATGCCTTTCTTTTAAAAGTAGCACTTTTCATAATCATACAAAACCAACGTTAATTTTTAATCCAATGCACGGAATCATTTTCAATCAGTTTCAGAAGTTTACGCGTGACCTGGCGGGTCCTTCGGCGTGGCTTACCTTATTGGGGGCTCAGGGATTATCCAGGAAAATCTATCTGCCTACACAAATCTATCCCGATGAAGAACTCATTTCGCTGGTTACGGGAGTAGCTTCACAGCAGCAGAAGCCCGTGGAAGAAATTCTTGAGGAGTTTGGCCGGTTCATTGTTGCGGACCTGCTGAAAGTATATAGTGCCATGATCCGTCCGGAATGGCGCACACTTGATGTATTGGAGCATACCGAAAACACCATGCACAAAGCTGTCCGCCACAGCGACCGTAACGCTACTCCGCCCGAGCTGCTTTGTACACGGGTCAGTTTCCGCGAGGTAATCATTGACTATTCTTCGCGCCGTCAGTTGAGTAGCCTGGGAGTGGGTATCATCAAGGGCATCAGTGCTTATTATGGCGAAAAAACATCCATTCAGGTACGTCATTACCAGACGGCTACAGGTGAAAAAGCCTGTAAAATCAATGTAGTACTGCTCTAAGTAAAATGATACGAACCCACTTTCAGATCCGAAGGAATACAATCATGACTGACAGGCAAATTCTCATCATCAAAGCTTCGTGGAGTGCGGCCATGGTACGGTCGCAGGAAACAGGTGATCTGTTTTACCAGAAGTTGTTCGAGCTGGCTCCGGCGTTACTCCCCCTTTTTTGCAACGATAGAGAGTTACAGGTGCGCAAATTTACCAGTATCATGACTGTACTGATCCGTAGTATTCAGTACACCGACCAACTGGTAACCGAACTGGAAGAACTTGCCCTGCGCCATACCCAATACGGAGCCAAACCTGAGGATTACCCTGTCACTGGGACTGCGTTGCTGTGGGCTTTGCAACAGCAACTGGGAGATCAGTGGGATGCTGAGACAGAAGAAGCCTGGACAGAATTACATCTGATTATGCTGCGAGTAATGATTCCTGTCGTTTCGCCGCGTAACTAAATCCGGCTTCAAACAGCTGGGGCTACTACAACTATGCAAGAGTAATTTTCAAATCAAACACTACAAACTCAAACAATTATTCACCCTAATTCTTTATTTCAAATGACAAATGTGAAAACATTATTGGACGAATGGTCGGTAAAAGACTTGGAAGATAACTCATCCCTGAGAATTGTGGTTGAGAGTTGTAGCGAACTGGGCAATCAGTCATTGCCTGGCATTCAGGTGTACTGGCTCGGATATATTCTCAATTATGAGCCGCTGGCAGTGGAACGCTGGGCGTATCAGGCACGCAAAGCAGGTGTGACTGAATACCTGCTCGAAGACCATTCCTGGATGGTGCATCCGGATCAATACATCAAAAACTATCTCATTCTCGGAGATACACTCCTGGCGCGGGTTGAAGTGAAATCACGCACTTCCAAGCCGGTAGTGAAAGAATATGCCTTGCCTTTTACACTCCCGGAATGAGGTCACATGAAGTTGCAATCCAGCTAACGAATAAACCAGAACCTCTGCCCGCAAGGCAGAGGTTTTTAATTATATTTGTTCCGTAGGTATACTATTTGTTTGATAAGAGTCGTTATCGCACAAACGTGTATGTATGAAAATACTTTGGCTTTATGCATTTTTTCACTGGTTTATGAACACATCTTCGCCTGTAGCAGAATCTTCTGTCCGAGTGACGGTCCATAATTTACGCAACGAAAAAGGAGTAATTTTACTTTCTTTGTATGCATCGGGTGAGGGTTTCCCCAGCGATGCCTCCAAGGCTGTCAAACTGGCCAAAGTAAAAGTTGCCGGTGCCCAAACCGAAGTTGTGCTGGAAGGCATTCCCGCTGGCTCGTATGCCATTGCCTTGCTGCACGACGAAAACAACAACGGAAAAATGGACACGGGCATGTTTGGAATACCCAAAGAGGGCTATGGTGCCTCTAACGACGCCAAGGCAGTCTTAGGGCCGCCTTCATTCGACGATGCCCGCTTTGAGCACAAAGGAAACACCCATCTGCAAATCAAAATGAAATACTTCTGACCCGGCAGGCGGCAGTGTTATTTCAGATAGGTCAAGATGGCATCGGCCCTGGCTTCACTGTTGAGCTGTTGCACTAGTTCCTGGTTCGAATTGTAGATAAATATAGCCGGCAGACTGAGTTGCCCGTAGGTTTGTGCCAATGTGGTTGGATCAATCTGGCAGGCCGTGACCGATTCGGTGAGCTTGTACTTCTCCATGAAACCTTTGATTTTCGGAATGGCATCCCAGGTGATCATCAGGAAGTTGGTGTTGGCAAATGCCGCCAGATGCGGTTGCAGTTCCGTTGCTTCGGCCTGGCAGTGTTCGCAGTCGGGATGAAAGAAAATTACAACCGTTGGCCGGTTTTTGGGAAGTTCACCGGTCGTAAAGGTTTTGCCTGTTACATCCGTTACCTGAAAATTAGGCAACTGGGGCTTTTCAGGCTCGGCTGGTTTGGCTTCCGGTACTACTGGCGTCGCCTGTGTCTGTTGTTCCGTTGCAGAGTCGCATCCCCCAAAAACTGATAGCAGGAGTAGAAAAATCAGGGTAAAGTTACGTTTCATGATTTCGGATTTCGGATTTCGGATTTCGGATTTCGGATTTCGGATTTCGGATTTCGGATTAAAGATAAGCCGGTAAAGGTACGGGGTTTTCTCTTTTTTGGAGATACTATTTTTCAATTCCGCATTCCCAATTCCGAAATCTGTTTACGCATTGAGTACAATCCGGAAGGTAGTGCCCTTGGCCGGTTCGGACGATTTGACAAAAATTTTACCCTGGTGATAGTTCTCAATGATGCGTTTGGCAAGGGTGAGCCCCAGTCCCCAGCCTCGCTTTTTGGTACTGAAACCAGGTTCAAATACTTTTTTGAGATTGGTTTTGGAAATGCCCTTGCCGGTGTCCGATATGTCAATAATCCATTTTTGGTTGTTCGGCTGGTGCCGCAGCGTAATGTTTACTTCGCCATGACCGCCACTCATTGCATCCACCGCGTTTTTGCACAGGTTTTCGATGACCCATTCAAACAAATGCCGGTTGATGCGCGCCGGTGCCGGGTTTGGCGAATGCGCATCCAACGATATTTTTACTTTGCTGGAAATGCGTTTTTGCAAATACTGGATGATATTCAACAGGATATCGTGCAGGTTTTCTTCGGTGAGGGTGGGCACCGAGCCGATATTTGAGAAACGGGCGGTTATCATCTGGAGTTTGTGCACGTCTTTTTCCAGTTCCGGAATCGCATCGTTGTGCGAAAATTGCGGGTCTGACTTGAAGTACTCGATCCAGGCCATCAGTGATGAAATGGGTGTACCGAGCTGATGGGCCGTCTCTTTGGCCAATCCCACCCACACGCGGTTTTGCTCTGCCCGACGCGACGAGCTGAAGGCCATGTAGGTCAGCAGCACAAACACACCAATGACACTCAGCTGTACATACGGGTAATACTGCAACTGGTACAATACGTCCGAATTTCGGTAATAAATGCGTTGACGCAGTCCGGCTACACTGATTTCAATGGGCAGGTGCTGCGAACTCATCAACTCCAGTTCTTCATACATGATTTCTTTTTTCTTCTCCTCGGTTGCATTCTTAGGAAAATCGATATTAATAGACGAAGCACTTGCCGTCGAAACCGGATTGTTGCGGTCATCAGTGATGATGGCCGGAATCATGTCGTTTTTCTTGATGATCTGCTCGGTAATGAAATTGATGGCAATACCTTCGTCATTGTCACTATATGTACTGGTGATAATTTCCAAGGCCTTGGCGTACAATTCGATTTCTTGCCGTTCGTGCTCGGCCAGTTTGTTTACGATGTAATTGGTATAAAATACCGAAGCGCCACCAATGAGCAAGGCAACCAGGAGGGCTATAATTTTACTCTGGGATTTGTCGTCGTAAAGGTTGATAAGGAAATTTTGTTTCATGACACTCGGGCGGTAATGATATACCATTGAACGTTATTTTTTGACGCTTGGTGTAACAACCGGTGGGTTTTACTGTCGAAAAGATACTATTTTTATTCCGTCTGCTACGTATAATTACAATACGTTGCGAAATCAGACAAATTTCAGGGAACGCATTGAATTTCCCGGAATTATCTGATGTTATACCTGAAAGCGAGTAATTTTACTTATTTATAACGATTCTAAATTGGATAAAAGGGTGACAAAGATCACTTTTTATGCTGAGAAAACGTTTCCAGATTGGACATTTTCGTCGTAATTTTGCCTGTGAGAATACAAGATACAAGTACTGTCTGTTATGCACCAACAATTGAAAGCCGTTAGTATTTCGCATCACACCGCTCCGATTCATGTAAGGGAACTGGTGGCCCTGGAAGAACAAGGATGTAAGAATCTGCTTCTGCAGGCCCGTGAGGTGTTGGACATTGCCGAAATGCTGGTTTTATCTACCTGTAACCGTACGGAAGTATATTATGCCGCTGCCAACGACCGCAGCGAGGAGATCATCAAACTGATCGGCATCCAGAAAGGGATCGACATCCATCCGTACATTTCGTACTTCCAATCTTATACCGATCACGCCGAAGCCGTACGCCGTCTGTTTGAAGTTTCGTTGGGTATTCATTCGCAGGTAGTTGGCGATTTGCAGATTACCAGCCAGGCCAAGCACGCCTACCAGTGGGCCGCGGATGTGAACATGGCAGGTCCGTTTTTGCATCGCCTCATGCATGCCATTTTCTTTGCCAACAAACGTGTGGTACAGGAAACCTCTTTCCGGGATGGAGCCGCTTCGGTTTCGTATGCTGCCGTTGAATTGCTGGAAGACCTGACCGCAGCCTTGCTGCAACCCAAGGTACTGGTGATCGGCCTGGGCGAAATCGGAACGGATGTCTGCAAAAACCTGGCTGAAAACAAGCGTTTTGATGTCACACTGACCAACCGCACGCACATCAGGGCGGAAGAACTGGCGACCGATCTTGGCTTTCAGGTGCTGCCGTTTTCGCAGGTAACCGAACAGATGCAAAATTACGATGTAGTGATCAGTTCGGTTGCGAAAAACGAGCCCTTCATCACACGGGATATAGTGAAGTCGTGGAATATTTTTTCGTACAAGTTTTTTGTAGACTTGGCTGTGCCCCGTAGCATCGAAGGAAGTGTGGAAGAGATTCCGGGTGTGGTGGTTTACAACATTGATGAAATCCAGAGCCGCGCCAACGAAGCGTTGCAAAAACGTATCGATTCCATTGAACACGTACACAGCATCATTACCGAAGCGCTGAAAGACTTTTCCGACTGGTCGCGCGAGATGGCCGTTTCGCCAACGATCAACAAGCTGAAAAACGCGCTGGAGCAGATTCGCCAGGAAGAAATCGCCCGCCACCTGAAAGGGCTGTCACCCACCGAAAGCGAACGTATTGATCTGATTACCAAAGGTCTGATGCAGAAAATTATCAAGCTTCCGGTGCTGCAACTCAAGGCTGCCTGCAAACGGGGTGAGGCCGAAACGCTGATTGACGTGCTGAACGACTTGTTCAATCTGGAAGCGCATTCTGAAAAAGAAGTAAAATCCTGAGTATACCAGTTTTCGTGATATGTTAATAAAAAAACCGGCTGCATACAAGCCGGTTTTTTGTTTTGTGCCGATACTATTTTTATACATTGGCTTCATAGGCAATTTTTCGGCGATCTTCTTCAGCTTCTTTTTTTGCCATGCGGAGCTCAACTATGTAGGATGCCAACAAACCCAGTCCTCCAAAAATCAGAATCATGGAAAAATAGGCAACTTCTTCGGGTAGGGACGATGACATAGTGGATAGTATACTACCAAATAAAAACCCAAAACCTGCACCAATACTCAACAGAGCAAACCGAAGGGTAACGGATGGATTGAGTCTTTGTTTGGGCTTATGCTGAAAGGGATTCAAACCTTTTTCAATCATGGCCATACGTTCTACATTTTCATAATACCTTAGAAAGATAATCATGGTTAAACCACCAATGATAGCGACAATTGGAATCATGACGGCAATAATCTCGGGACCCATAGTTGTAAATTGTGTTTTAGAATGAATATTGATTTTTGCTCATAGGATGCAGCCCGGGAATGTCAGGTTACAGGTTACTGAATAATTTTTTATATTTAGCTGATAATCAGCAATTAAGTTGAGAAAAAATAAATAGCCGGCTTTTGGCAAGGTGCAGGATATTATTTTTTATGCCTGAACTGTAACCTTCGCTGGAGTTGGTGCATCCAATAGCCGTGAAAAGCAAACCAGACGACATAACCTTGATTGACAGTATCCTGTCGGGCGACCAATCGGCGTGCCGTGCGTTGGTTGACCGGCACAAGGAGTATGCGTTTACCATTGCGTACCGGATTTTGCGAAACCGGGAAAGTGCCGAAGAGGCCGCCCAGGATGCGTTTATCCAGGCTTTCCGCAATATGGCTGCGTTTAACCGCGAGTCTAAGTTTACCACATGGTTTTACCGGATCATTTTCAATGCAGCTCTGGCGGTCAAACGCAAGCGGAAAGAAAACGTGGAAGACATTGAAACCGTGCATGCACTAGCCGATGACACCAGCGATGGGATGAAGCAGCGCGACCAGCACTTTTACATTGAAAAAGCGTTGCAACAGCTGTCATCCGAAGATGCAGCCATTATAACGTTTTTTTACCTGAAAGAGCAGTCGCTGGAAGAAATTGCCGAAATTACGGGCATGACTGCCAACAATGCCAAAGTCCGCTTGCACCGGGCCCGGCAGCGGCTGGCACTGGAACTGGACCGGTTGCTCAGACACGAAGCGAAAACCTTGTTGTGATACCACTGATTTACGGGAGGGTTTTGGCTGGCAAAAAGATAGTATTTTAGACGAATGATTCATTTGGAAATCGTATGCAACATTTAACAGACGATCAATTACTGGACTGGATCGACGGCCTTATCACAGACGAGGAAACACTGGCATATGCGACTCACCTGACGGGTTGCGATGATTGCCAGTCGCGTCACCAGGCTTTTGTTGCCATGCACAACCAGCTCCAGACAATGCCGTTGCTCCAGCCTTCGGTGGTATTTACCGAGCGGGTTCTCGACCAATGGGATGACATACGGCTGGCGGTTGCTGTAAAAAAGAAGCAAACCCGCAAGACGCCTTTTGTATTTCTGGCAATGATGGGGGGCCTGGTACTGAGCTGTTTCCTGATTCTTTTTTTTGTATCAGCACCAGCTCCCATGCAACTGCCGGTTGCTGATACCGTACAGACATTGGGCAAGGTAGTGGGTAACGGCACACTTTGGACGGGAATGCTGTCGGTCAACGCGTTGCTATTGTTGTGGTTGGTGAACCAGCGGATTCTCCAGCCTTTTTTCCGGCAACGGATGGCATTGTGACCAGGCTATATAAATTGCATCCCAACCGGCTTATGAATCCATAGGTCGGTTTTTTGTTTTCTGTCGATACTATTGCCGTGAGTCGGGGGTATTGCCTGTTGCTTTTTTTCGTCCGGAAATCAAAATACGAAAACAAACCAGTAGATTTGACCCCAATTGTATAGCTGTTTCTTGTTTTCTGACCAACCAATGACTTATCTCAAACTCATACTTGTCTCCTTGTTCTGGGGCGGCGGTTTCATTGCCGGCAAAATTCTGGTCAACGGTAACATAGGGCCCTATACAGCGGCTACGCTACGGTTTTTGATTGCTTCCGTATGTTTGCTGGCCATGCTGTATCAATCCGAGAAACGTTTGCCCCGGCTTTCGTTCCGGCAGTGGCTGTTGATCATCGCTTTGGGAGTGAGTGGTGTGTTTCTGTACAATATCTGTTTCTTCAACGGGTTGCGCTACATTCCAGCCAGCCGGGCTTCGCTGATTGTGGCCATCACGCCAGCGGTAACGGCTTCACTGAGTGCGGTTTTCTTTAAAGAGGCGATCTCTCCGGTGCGTTGGATGGGTATTGTTCTTTCCATTGCCGGGGCTATGGTTGTTATCTCGCATGGCCATATTTCGTCTTTGCTGGACGGCGGAATTAACCTGGGCGATGTGCTGCTTTTTGGCTGTGTGATTACCTGGGCTGTGTATACATTGGTGGGCAAGGTGGCCTTGCAAAGTTTGTCGCCCTTGGTGATGGCCGCTTACTCGGCATGTGTCGGATTTGTAACGCTGGGCCTGCTGGCCGTTCCGGAAGGGATTTTTGGCGCAACGGGTGAGCTGGATTTGCAGCAATGGTCGGCCATTGCGTTTCTGGCAGTTTTCAGTACAGCCATTGGTTTCATCTGGTTTTACCAGGGTATCCGGGCCATTGGTCCGTCACGGGCGGCTGTATTTGGCAATCTGGTTCCGGTATTTGCTGTTTTGCTGGCGGTGTTGATTCTGGGCGAAAAGGTAGATGCCTATATGTTGGGCGGCGGTGTGCTGGTACTCTTGGGAGTGTCATTAACGAACCGAAAGGAGAAAATCAGTTGAAGCAGGGGAGGTTTTGCGTTTTTGGAAGATACTATTTTTCCATTCCTGCTATTCATGACGGACAACAGCCCGTGCAGTTACGCAGGATTGTTACGTCTGGCCAGAATGGTAATCATAAAGCACAGCAACACGACCAACAGCAAAGCCCAGCGCAGGGTAAACGCTTCGGAAAGCCAACCGATGAGCGGAGGACCGAACAAAAATCCAAAATAACTCACTGTGGAGACGGCCGCGATGGCCATGCCTGCTGTCATGCTTTTCGATTGTCCGGCTGCACTGTATACCAGCGGAACAACCGTGGCAAAACCTAAGCCTACACAGGCAAATCCAAAGATAACAACGGCGGGTATCTGGACAAACAGGGCTAGCAGCAGCCCGAATCCCGATAGGATGCCGCTCAGGACCAATGTTTTTTGGGTGCCGTTCCGATTGGTAAACCAGTCACCGCCGAATCGTCCGGCTGCCATCGCAAGTGAAAAAGCCGTATAACCGGCTGTTGTCCAGCCGGAGTCGGCCGGCAGCAGGTTGGTCAGGTAAATCGACGACCAGTCAGCCATGGCCCCTTCGCCAAGCATTACACAAAGACCGATCAGTCCCAGGCCGATCAGTGCCTTGTCGGGGCGGGCAAACACAGGTTTGCTTGGGTCATAATCCGTATGGGTAAGCAACAGGTAACGCGAGAAAACAAGGGAAATAAGGATGGCAAAACTGCCCACCACGAAAAAATGGGTCAGCAGTGACACCTGAAGCTTGTGCATGACGCCACCCAGCCCGGCACCTACCATGCCACCTAGGCTAAACAAGGCGTGAAACGAAGACATGATTGATTTTCCATACATCCGTTCCAGCACAACAGCCTGATCGTTGGCGGCAATATTGATCAGATCGCCGCTGGCTCCGGCGAACAAGAGTACAATGGCCAGTGTCAACGGGTTCGGTAACAATGCCAGGACGGGAATAATGCAGCAGTAAGCCACGCTGGATGCAACCACTACCCACTTGCTGCCAAAACGCGACGTGAGCCAACCCGCCAATGGCATGACCATGATGGAACCGATCGGCATGCCCAGCAGCACCGTACCCAGTTCGCCATCCGACAAATGCAGGTTCGCTTTGATGACAGGCAACCGCGAAGCCCAGGTGGCAAACATGATTCCCAACACAAAGAAATACACCGAGATGGAAGCCCGGATAAGCAACTTTGGAAAGGAAAACGCAGCAGACGCAGTCAGGTTCATAATTTCGGATTTCGGATTAAAGATAAGCCGGTAAAGGTACGGGGTTTTCTCTTTTTTGGAGATACTATTTTTCAATTCCGCATTCCCAATTCCAAATTCATTCTAGGCTGTAATCTCAATCCGGTTGTTTTCCGGATCCAGAACGACGCTTTCGTAGTAGTCGTCTCCGGTGGTGCGCGGCTCGCCGATCACCTCGTACCCATCACTTCGTAACCTTTCGGTCAGCTGATCTACCTGGGCGTTACTGCCTACCGAAATTGCAAAGTGAATCAGGCCTTTGTATTGTTTGTGAATATCGTTCATATTGTCAGGTACATCGGGTTTGGCCATCAACTCCAGCCGGCACCCATTGGTAAACGATAGGAAATAGGAATAAAAATCCTTACCCGGATTATGGTATCTTTCACCGGACACCGCCAGAAAATAGCGGGAATAAAAATTTTTCATTTGTTCCAGGTCGCTTACCCAGATAGCAATGTGTTCGATGACGGCCATACTATTGCGGTTTTATGCTTTTATTGAAATTATTATTGTAAAATACCGCATAAAATTGCAATATTGCAACAGTTTTACTGAATTGTTTTCCGAGTATTAAACAAAAGCCGCACATATGCTCAAAGAAGAACGCCAGCAATACATTCTACAAAAGTTACAGGAGAACCGCAAAGTGGTTTCGCTGGAATTGCAGAAAGAACTACAGGTGTCCGATGATACCATCCGCCGGGATTTGCAGGAGCTGGCCGAAAGCGGCTTGGTCAAGAAAGTGCACGGCGGAGCTATTCCCAAACCCAGGTTGCCCTACGACATGAATGAGCGGCTGCATATCTCGGAAGCCGAAAAGCAGGTGATTGCAGAGAAAACCATCGGCCTTTTTGCCGACAATCAAGTGATTATACTTGACAATGGAACAACCAACCTGTTGATTGCTAAGCTATTACCGCAAGGTATGAACCTGACGGTGTTTACCAACAGCTTGTTGATTGCCCATGAGTTGCTTACCCATCTGACGGTGGAAACGGTCATGCTTGGTGGCAAGATATTTAAACAGGCCCAGGCGGCTGTCGGTATCGAAACGATCGAGAGTTTGTCGCAGATCAGGGCCGATTGGTGTGTGATCGGGGTGTGCAGCATCCATCCGGAGATAGGGGTGACCTCGCAAAGCCGCGAAGAAAGCCAGGTAAAACGCAAAATGGTTGAAGTTTCACAAAAAGTAGTCGCCACCACAACGTATGACAAAATGAATACGGCTGAGAATTTCATGGTTTGCCCAACCGAAAGCCTGGATGTGCTCATCACCGACAACCGGATTGAGCCGTCACTGCTGACTACATTCGAGCATCTGAACGTACAGATCCTGTAAATACACTGTTGAAAATAGTAGGTTTCCAAAAGTAAAAACCGGCATCCTGAAAACACGGATGTCGGGACAGGTATGTTTTTTTACAGTGATTCGCTGAATCACTAGCGTACTATAATGGCGGCACCTGCTAAGAACCAGAACCTTCATGGAAATGTACCCGACACTGCTTCGGTGGTATTGCTCCTGATTGATGTCATTAATGATTTTGACTTTGAAGGAGCAGAGCCCATTTATCAGAATTTCCGGGAAATTGCTCCCCGCATTGCAGCTTTGAAAAAGAAAGCGCGCCAGGCAAACATTCCTGTCGTTTATGTCAACGATAATTTTGGCAAATGGCAGTCGGATTTCCAGAAACTGATCAAACATTGCCTCCGCAAAGAGGCCCGTGGGAAAAAAGAAGTGAGCTTGCTCAAACCCGACAAAGACGATTATTTTGTATTGAAGCCCAAGCATTCGGCTTTTTATTTAACTACCCTGGATGTATTGTTGGATTACCTGAAAGCCAAAACCCTTATTATGGCTGGTATTACGGGCAATATCTGTGTGTTGTTTACGGCCAACGATGCGTTCATGCGCGACTTTCAGCTGATCATTCCTCAGGATTGCGTAGCCTCGACAACAGAAGAAGAAAACCGGCACGCGATCCTCCAAATGGAAACGGTATTAAAAGCAGATACCACCCCTTCAACCCGTCTGGACCTGCAACGGTTTACCCAAGAGAACGCCAGTGCTTCCAAATGACTTGTCGCTTTGTTAAAACCTGCATTTTTCTTACATTAACCATCCCGGAATCTGGCTAAAATTGAGACGACGGTCCGTACTTTCTACTGATTTAACGCGTATCTTTCTTACTCAAGCAAAACCGCAGGCCTTTGTGGATTTGCGGTTTTGTAAAATCTACACGATTCACCCATTCTTTTGTATGTATCCTGCTATGCAAAAATTATTTCAGATTACAATTCTGTTTTTCCTGACCCTGACGGGTGCTTTTGCCCAACTGAAGCTGGATAAATTGAAGGAAAAAGTTACTTCTGCCACGGGAACTACCTCGCTGTCCGAAAGCGAGATAGCGAAAGGCTTGAAAGAAGCCCTCACTGTCGGTGCCAAAAATGCTTCGTCCCAATTGAACAAGGCCGACGGATTCTTGAAAAACCCGTTGGTAAAAATACCATTTCCTGAGGACGCCCAGCGCGTGGCTACCAAACTTCGCGAAATGGGAATGGGCAAAAAAGTAGACGAATTTGAGTTGACGCTGAATCGTGCAGCCGAAGAGGCCGCCAAAGAAGCGGCTCCCATTTTTGTCAACGCCATTACGTCCATGACCATCACCGACGCCAAAAACATTCTGACGGGCAACAATGATGCGGCAACGGTGTATTTGCGCGGCAAAACCTCAGATCAGCTGTCCAGTGCCTTTTCACCGCACATCAAAAAAGCATTGGACTCAACCCTGGCAACCCGTCTGTGGAAAGACATTACCACAACTTACAACAAACTGCCCATGGTTAAAAAAGTAAACACCGACCTGACCAAGTATACTACAGACAAAGCCTTGAAAGGATTGTTTACGGTAGTGGCCGAAGAGGAGTTGAAAATCCGCAAAGATCCGGCGGCACGGGTCTCCGACCTGCTTAAGAAGGTGTTTGGGAAATCGTAATTGCTTTCAGTGGTAAACAGATACTGCCTGAAACGCAAAAGCCTGTCCGTTGAGACAGGCTTTTGCGTTTCAGGCAGGTTTTGGGTTTTCGAATCCTACTATTTTAGATGCCGGACCTACAGGCTACCGGAATGAAATGCTTCGTCAGGCTTGTGCCTGGTACGCCAGAATGCACATTTCCAGCTCGTCGATTTTTTCGTTGGTAAGTTTTAAAATGTGCGAAAGAATATCCGTTGAATAGCCGCCGCTGCCGTGGCTTCGCTGATGTGCGGCTGCGGACTCGGTTGGTTGCGGTTGTTTGGTGTGGGCATACGCTTCCTCTGCAATCTTCTTGTGAGGCATCCGGAAGCTTTTCAGAAGCCGGCAGCACGAAGCCAGTGCTTTGAGTGAATGCAAGACTGCCGGCTGGAATTCGGGTTGAGCGGCCACTTCCTGGCAGGCCCTGTGCACCAGGCTTTCGCTGTACTCGTAACGACGGTAAATCGACTGCATGTGCGGATGTACATAAGGCACGTAGGTCTCTTTGAATGTACAGTATTCCGCATCGGTGCAGTTGCTGCTCCACAACAGGTGGTCAAACACAAACATGGGCATTTCCACTGCGCCGGGTCCCAGGTATTCCCGTTCGTTGAGAACGATCGGATCAAAATAAAAGCGTAACTCAGTGGCAAAATAGGAAGGGGAGACCTTGCGGCGAGCCAGCACAATTCCCTCGATCACTTTTTCAAACAAGACATAAATTTCCTGGCAGATACCCGTGAAGTCGGGAGAATAAAGCGGTGTGTGATGCAATTGTTCGAGCAGCGCAATCGAACGCACCAACGGATTCATGGCTACAACCACACTGTCAATCAGATGGTGTTCGTCTTGCGTGCCGGTGTACGTGCGTCGGCGATGATCGGTTGGGTTCCATACCGTGTAATGAAGCAACGTGTCGCGGGGTGGTAGCTGGGTGATTTCGGCCAGCAGGTTCAGCTTGTCTTCCAGTTCGGGAATCACATTTACCGGTTCCACCCGGTGTCGTTTCAGAGAGCCCAGCAAGAAACCAATGTCGCGCATGGCAGCGTTTGCCTGGTAGCTGTCAAAGGTTTGTGCCTCGCTCAGCGACGGCATAATGTCCACTAATAGCAAAACCAGTTCGATGGTGTCTTTGTTTGCGTTCAACAGGGGAAGCTGCTTGATGAGTTTGTCTGCCCGAAGCGGGTCCAGGCTGGCAACGGATTCATTTTCCTGTGAGAGAAGCTGCGGAATTTCCAGGGTACTGATGGGTTCGGAATGCATATGGATCGGGTGGTTGTGATGAAGAATGGATAGGTTAAAAGAAACCCCTGCCCGTAGGGTGGAAACCAGACACGGGCAAGGGTAGAAGAGGGCTCAAAACCGGTAATTAGTCTTTCAGCCACTGATAGCATTTTTCCAGCGATCCAAACGTCTGAATTTGCAGATTCCGGAATTGGGCGTGCGTATTTACCTTGTTTACTGTGGCTTGTGCAAATACATCCTCTGCCACCAGAATGGCAATTTTCCGCAGCCCTAGTTTTTCAACCTCGTCAAACCATACTCCTCCAATGTATTCCTGCAGCTCTTTGGCCAATACCTTGAGCTCGGTTTGGTCGCTGATGTGCCGCGTTATCTTGTCAGTTCTGATCTGATTGTTCATCAGTTCACAACCTCTTTTCAGATCATCCATTTTCAGAAAGCCTATCCATTTGGCAATGATTACTTTGGAAGCAGAGTCATAGCTCAACTTAACGGATTTTTCATTCAGCAACGTTTGAATTGGTTTCGCGGAGGTTTCCATAATAGTTTGAATTTTGGAATTTTTTAGTATTTAGTAAAATTTAAAAATAGTTGAATAGTTAAAATTAGTTAAATTTTGTTACTGAAAAAATTCTCTTCTGATGTAGAATTTATCGTGCATAATTTTACAGGTAATATTAAGGGTGAATACGAGTATTTTTGATAAATGCTAGTCTTTTTCATGCAAAATAAAGAAAGTATAAAACCGATAGTGCGTTTACAGATTATTTTATTTTTTGTTTTTTTCATTAATTTGCTGACGAAAACGACATGCATTGAAGGTGTAAGAAAATAGAATATTTTATTGCGCCTACAGTGCTGGTTTTACGCAAATATTTGGATTCTATCCTTTTGTAAATCAATGCAAACCTGCTAATTCACTTCTAAACAATAACTTACCTTTGACTTTTTATGATGGATCCTTCGCGAATTATGCAGGTAGGCTTGGGTTTTTGGGCTTCCAAAACACTGCTGGCAGCCACCAAGCTTGAATTATTTACGCTTTTGGGACAAGACACCGAATTGACTGCCGATGAAATCAGACAGCAGTTGGGGATTCGGGGCCAGGCCGCTCAGGATTTTCTGGATGCGTTGGTGTCACTGGAGTTCCTTCAGCGAAACGGCGAAGGAGTGGCAGCCCGTTATAAAAATACGCCCGAGACCGCCTTTTTCCTGGACAAAACCCAGCCGGCGTATCTGGGCGGATTTTTTGTGATGGCCAACGATCGGGAATACCGCTACTGGGCCGACCTGGAAGAAGGACTTCGGACCGGAAAGCCACAAAATGAAATCAAAGAAACGGGTTTGGAATCATTTGCCGCCATTTACCAGCATTCGGTGCGAGAGTTTACCGAGGCGATGAGCAGCATCCAGATCGGAGGATTCAATGCGTTTGTACATACGTTCAATTTCGCGAACTACCGGACATTGCTGGATCTGGGTGGCTCAGGGGCCATTCTGTCGGCATTGGCCGCTTCAAAACATCCGCATCTGCATTGCATTAGCTATGACATGCTAGCTGTCGAGTTTCTGGCGAAGGAAACGGTAGCGAAGTTCAAGCTGGAAGACAGGGTAAGCATCCAAAGCGGCAATTTCTTTACCGATACGCTGCCCAAGGCAGACATGATAACGATGGGGAACATTTTGCACAGCTTTGACCTGGAAAAGAAAAAGCTGCTGATCCGTAAATCGTACGAAGCACTGCCACCCGGAGGAGCCTTGTGTATCATCGAACTGATCATTGATAACGAGCGGCGCCATAATACCTTTGCGCTGCTCATGTCGCTGAATATGCTCATTGAATCGGACGGTGGATTCAACTATACCATGTCCGAATTGGAAGAATGGGTAAAGGAAGCAGGTTTTTCACGCACGGAGTTCTATCCGCTGGCGGGACCTACCAGTGCCGCTATTGCGTATAAAGAGTAAAATAGTATCCCAAATAAATCAAAAACCCCGCTGCAATTCATTGCAGCGGGGTTTTTGATTTATTTGGCCAGTGCGGCTTCCCGGAGAGCATCCAGGTTGTTTTTATTTTCAAAATCCGATTTTACTTCTTCAAAATTATCCAGAATTGCCTGGATATGATCCACCGTGTCTGCTGCATTCTGGTGGATGTCCGGAAGTGTTTCTTCTAATTTTTTGTTGCCCAGGTCCATATTGTCCACTTCAATCTTGGTTATCTTGTTCAAGACCGCCGTCTGGCTGTTTTTCAGATCTTCCAGTTCACGCGTTATTTTTTCCATCAATTCAAACTTTTTAAGCGCATCCATAATCGGCTAGGGTTTAGTTATACAATTGATTTGACAATGGATGCATGACCATAACCATGCCTGACCCGTTTGTGCTAAAAGACCACTATCCGCAGAAAAGTAAAAAAAGCCCGTGGGCTGCTCCTGATTTGATCGCCAATCGCCTGGTCTGTTGAGCTGCCATGCCCGGCTTTACATAAGCACCGAAGGGCGAAAACTCCCGCACTTTTGATAAAGTTACGGATGTAATATTTTTTCGAAAATGTGATTACTTTTTGAGGCGGCACCGTATTAAGTATAGAATTGCGAATGTTTTTGACGTGTGTAGTAGTCAGAGAGTGTAGCAAAAAATAATGCGTTTTTAAGTTTTGAATCAATTATCCATAATCATCTAACTGTTTTCTTACAATGAAAAATCTGTATATCGGCCTGGTTACACTACTCGCGTATTCGTTTATCAAACACAGACCCATCGGTTGGGTTTTTTATGGCCGTTTGTTTTTGATTTCGTTGGCAATTTACTTTTTTGCGATTTACAGGTAAGTGTTTGACTGCCAAGGGCGGGCTGGAATCATGTCCGGCAAAATAGTACCTTCGGCTAAGCCAAAACCTGCCGGCGCCGGCGGGCAGGAATTTCAGGAACATGCGTTTATTTGTATATTGCCAGCGTTACTGACCCAAACGCTGCCTGCCAGCAAGGCTTTGCAATTACCGAATCCTAGTTGACCCCATGAACCGCATTGACCGACTTCTCGGAACGCTGACTTTATTACAATCCAAAAAATACATAACAGCCAACCAGATTGCGGACCGGTTTCACATCAGCATCCGCACGGTGTACCGGGATATCAAAGCCCTGGGCGAACTGGGCATCCCGGTTGGGTTTGAGCCCAATCAGGGGTATTTTGTGGTACAGGGCTATTTTTTGCCGCCCGTCGCCTTTAGCTTTGAAGAAGCCAGCGCACTGCTGCTCATGGAACGGATGGTGATGAGTGTGGCCGACAAATCCATTCAGACGCATTATTCGCAGGCGCTGCACAAAGTGCGGTCCGTATTGCGCCATTCCCAAAAAGAAAAACTCGAAACCCTCGATGAAAAAGTGAGGCTGCAGTTCCCCGCGTTTATGAATCGCGATTTTGCCCACCTGTCCACTCTTCAGAATGCCATTTCCGTTCAGCATGTGATTGAAATTGAATACAAAGACAGCAAGGATGAACTGAGTGTGCGATGTGCCGAACCAATCGGACTCATTTTTTACGCCTTCAACTGGCATCTGATTGCCTGGTGCCACATACGGCGGGATTACCGCGATTTCCGGGTGTCACGTATCCAGCAGGTCAAATGCCTCGATACTCCGTTCACGAAAAATGATCATATGAAGCTGAGCGATTACATGGAGCAATTGCCGGTAGCGTATTAGGTTTCGAAAATAGTAGACATCTTTCATAAATAAAAATAGTAAATTTGCTTCAAAAAAGAATAAATAATGGATCGGTACAGTCTTTTATTGAAAAATCCAAAACTAAGTGAAAAAGTGTTTGGGCTCGATTTTGATCTTCT
>JAESGM010000283.1_pt1 | contig 72282 bp, 77 predicted proteins | sample 9269721 | NCBI WGS metagenome assembly JAESGM01 (sample SAMN15720920, study PRJNA650825) | algae metagenome | isolation source: Komarekiella atlantica HA4396-MV6 and co-occurring heterotrophs from... | place: USA: Theobald House, Kauai, HI | collected 2009-07-29
GGCGATGAACGGCGTGCCGATCGTCTTCATCACCACCGAGTCCGACGATGGCGCCAAGCAGGAGGCGAAGGCCGCCGGCGCCACCGGCTGGATCACCAAGCCCTTCAAGCCGGAGCAGCTTCACGCCGTCGTGGCCAAGCTGGTGCGCGCGTGATGGACATCGATCCCGCCGAGACTTTCGGGACGGCCTTCGACCGCATCCGCAAGGTCGCGACGCTGCCCGCTTCCGCCATCCAGCACTCGGCCCGCCTCGGACCCGGCTGGCGGCCCGAACTCACCCGCTATGTCGCCCAATGGAGCGACGATTTCGTCGTCGTCCCGGACCTCAGAGCGATCCTGGCCTGACGATCCAAGACTTCCGTGCAGCCAACAAACTCCAGAATGGAGGAACAACAATGCGACTGACCCTGAAAGCCAAGCTGATTGGCACCTTCATGCTGCTGATCGCGCTCTCCGCGATCTCCGTCGGCATCTCCTATTACAAGATGACGGGAATGATGCAGGCGCAGGCGGACCTTGCCTCCACCACCAATCGCATCAACAGGAGCGCGGATCTGGAGGAAGCCATCACGACTTCGCTGCGCAACGAGAAGAATGCGATCCTCGCCTTCACGCAGAAGGAGAGCGATGAATACGCCGCGGCTGTCCTGGATAACCGCAAATCCTTCCTCAAGGCCAAGGACGAGCTGATGGCCATGGCCAGCGAGGCCGGCAAGCGACACCTTGAGACCCTGGCCGCCAAGTTCACTCGTATGTCCGAGATCCAGGACGAGACCATCAGGAACGCCAGGCTCAACTCCAACAATCGGGCCGCCGCCCTCTGGGAGGCCGAGGGATTGGCCGCCAAGAAGGACCTCGAAGCCGAGTTCGAGGCGAGGCTTGCCACGATCGACACCATGCAGATACCGGCAGCGAACAAAGCCCATAAGGCGATTTCTGCCGCACGCGCCTCGGTGTCCGGGTCGATCATTGCCCTCCAGGCGTCGATCATCGCATCGTCCGTGGACGGTCTTGAGAAGGAACTGAGGGCCTTCGCGGCGAGCCTGGGCGTGGCGCGAGCCGACGTCGCCGCAGCTGCTGCAGCGGTTGGCGACATCGGTCTGCAGGGTGCTGGAATCACGACACGGTTCGATCGTCTGGCCAACGTGGCCGGCCGCATGGCCGATATCCTGAAGGACGGCGGTGTCCTGAAGGCCACGGCAAGCACGATGGGCGAAGGCCGGACCGCCGCATCACAGGTGATCGCAGCGCTGAATGACTACGCGCAGTGCAACATCAAGCAATCCGCCGATATCGTGCAAGCCTCGGCCGAGGAGGCGGCCATGACCAAAACGCTGCTGATCACGCTCCTTGTCGGATTGATCACAGTCTCGGTCGCCGCTGCATCATGGATCGCCGTCACGATCTCCCGCGGCCTCGCCAAGGCTACAGCCGCTGCGAGCGCCATTGCTGAAGGCGACCTGACACGTTCGACAGAGGTTACGGGGAATGATGAGATCGCCGACCTGCTGAGGGCCTTCGGTACGATGGAGAAGCGACTTCGCGATGTCGTGACGCAGGTATCAGGCGGATCGGTCGCAATGTTGGCTGGAGCCGAGCAGCTCTCTGCGAGCGCCGAGCAATTGTCGCAGGGCTCGACCGAGCAGGCGGCATCCACGGAAGAGGCTTCCTCCTCCATGGAGGAGATGGCGGCGAACGTGAAGCAGACCGCCGACAACGCCATGTCGACCGAACAGATGGCCGCACGATCGGCCAAGGATGCGGAAGCCAGCGGGGTGGCCGTGGCCCAGGCCGTTACGGCCATGCAGACGATCGCCGCCAAGATCAATATCGTGCAGGAGATCGCCCGCCAGACGGATCTTCTCGCCCTGAACGCAGCCGTCGAGGCCGCACGCGCCGGCGAGCATGGCCGCGGCTTCGCGGTCGTGGCTTCGGAGGTGCGCAAGCTCGCGGAACGCAGCCAGTCCGCCGCGACCGAGATCGGCGAATTGTCGGGCGAGACCGTCAAGGTCGCGCAGGAAGCGGGTCAGATGTTGGCCAAGCTCGTGCCGGACATCCGCAAGACGGCGGAGCTGGTCGAGGAGATCACCGCGGCCTGCCGGGAGCAGGACGTCGGCGCCTCGCAGATCAACCAGGCGATCCAGCAGCTCGACAAGGTCACGCAGCAGAATGCCGCCGCGTCCGAGGAGGTGGCTGCGACCTCCGTTCAGCTGAGCAATCAGGCCGAGCAGCTCCAGATGGCAGTGGCCTTCTTCCGGATCGATGCCGAGAGGACCAGCGAGCCTACCGCCAAGGCCGTCGTGGACACGGCCGTCAGCAGGCTTCGCGGCCAGGCCGCAGCAATGGCGGCTCCATCAGCCAACGGCAGGAGCAAGACGGCAGCGTCGGCAAAGGGTGGCTTCGCCTTCGAACTCCGGAGCAACGAAGATCAGCAAGACGCTGCATTCAAGCGAGCCTGAGCCGAGCCTTACGATCTGCGCCAGGCCGGGATGACGAATGCGGCGGGTTGTCAGGTCGGGCGGCTGCTTCCTTGCCTCCATCGCTTCAGAAGGCAACGGAAGCATCTCGCGACGCAACGCGGTCGCGATGCCATGCCGAAGTGACGCCAGCATGACTGACGCAACGCCCTCCCTCACGCTCGGTCTCGGAGACGAACTCTTCGGGATCGAGATCCGGCAGGTTCGCGAGATCCTCGATGTCCGTCCCATGGCGCGGCTTCCGCACGCGCCGGGGCGACGCCTTCATCATCATCTTCGACGTGAAGAGGCTGATGGAGGCGGAAGTTCGCGCCTACGCGCAGGATGACGGCACGAGATCGGCGGCATGACTCCGCAGGTGCTGCCAAGACGCCGGCCAGCGCTGCTGACTGAACCTCTTGGCCCCAACGGCGCCTGAAGACGGCTTCGGGCTCATGCCTCCGGAATTGCTCCTCAGCCCGCACCCAGGCCGAACCCGCTCGCCTCCAGCCCGGCGAGCACGGTGAGCCGGTGCAGCAGGTGGCTGTCGAGCCCGACGCGGCCGCCGCGCACGGCGTCGGCGAAGGTGCCCGGATCGACGAAGCGGCGCGTGACGGCGGCGCCGGCGATCATCGCCAGGACGGCGTCGAGGTTGTTCCGGAAGAAATGGTCGAAGGCCCAGCGGAAGCCCTGCTTGTCGCGCCGCTCCGCCGTCGGCAGGGGCGTGAAGCGCTGGAACAGCTGCCGGAGTTCGCGCTTGTTCCAGAGGCCGCCGAACTTGGCGTGGTAAGGCGTGTCGAGCCAGGCGGCCAGCCGATAGTCGAGGAACGGGCTGCGGTTCTCGACGCTCGACGCCATGGCGTTGCGGTCGTTCTGCCAGAGCCATTCCTGCATGCGCCCCGCCGTCGAGTCGATCCTGAGCGCCTCCGCGAGGCCGCCCTCGTGGCCCATGAGCGGATCGCGCGGCGCCATGGCCATCACGCGCCGGCGCGCCTCGGGCTCCAGCAGCGCGATGTCCGCCAGGACCGGGATCTCGCGCGTCGGCCTGAAGCCGTCGCCGGCGTGGAGATGGCGGTAGCTGTTCGGCATGAGGGGCTGCGCGGCCTCGATCCAGGCCCGGTCACCGGCGGCGCGGGCGTCGCGCAGCGCGGCGGCGAAATAGCGGTGCCAGTAGCCGCCGAAGATCTCGTCGGCCCCCGTCCCGTCGAGGACGACGCGGATGTCGTGCGCCGCGACTTCGCGATAGAGCGCATGCATGCCGAGCACGTTGCCGATCAGCGGGAAGGGCTTGGCCTGCGCCCGGCAGATCGCGAGGAACTGGTCGAAGCCCAGCGCGCCATAGGGCAGCGGCAGGTTCAGCGCCGCGATGCCCAGCTGCTCGATGCAGGCCTTCGCGTAGCGGGCGTCGTCCGTCCGCCCGGCGTCGCCGGTGATGCAGACGACACTCTCCGCAAGGCCAAGCTTGTGGAGGATCGAGAGGATGAGCGTGCTGTCCACGCCGCCCGAGAGGAACAGGCCCACGCGCCGGTCCGACACGAGACGCGCGCGGACGGCATCCGCCATGGTTTCGGAAAGCGCCTCCGCGCCGAGATCCGCCTCCGTCGCGGCCGGAAAGTCATGCGCCTTCTGCCGGCCGAGGGTCCAGCCATCGAGGTCGAGCACCATGGAAAAGCCGGGCGGGACCTCGTGGATCCCGTCGAGATGGGTCTCGCCCGAGGGATCGGGAAAGAGCCAGCCGTCGCCAAGATAGGCGTCGACGGCGTCGGGCCGCAGGACGGGACGGCGGCCGGTGAGCGCCGCCAGCGCCTGCGGCTCGGACGCCAGGTGCAGGCTCCCGCCGTCGAACGTGTAGAACAGCGGCTTCTTGCCGTAGCGGTCGCGCCCGAAGGTCAGCCGGCGCGCCTCCTCGTCCAGCCAGCAATAGGCCCACATGCCGTTGGCCGTCGCGAGCGCGGCGGGGCCGCCCCGCATGAGCAGACGCAGGAAGACCTCCGTGTCTCCGGCCGTGCCGACGGTCATGCCGCGCGCGAGATCGCGGTAATTGTAGAGCTCGCCGTTGTAGGCGATGACATGCCGGCCGATGCGGAAGGGCTGGTCCGAGCGGTGGTCGACGTCGATGATCGAAAGCCGGCGATGGGCGAGCCCGACGGCCGGCCCACCCCCGTCAGCGCCGCCGGCGAGCGCGACGACCGCCTCGCCCGCGGCGTCGGGCCCCCGGTGCGCGAGCAGGCCGGAGGCGCCCGACAGGCGGCCGGAATCGACGCCGCCATGGCGCGCGACGGAGACGACGAACCCGCACATCGGCCGGTCGGACGCGCGGTCAGGCGACGGGCTGCGGCGCCGGGGCGTCCGGCACGTCGCTGCTCGTTTCGTTCTGCCGGATCAGCTTCCTGAGCTCGTTCCGGTCGGCGAAGGCATGCGCCATCACGGGGTTCCGCCCGTTCTTGTAATGGACGGCGCGCTCGGGCGCCTTCGGCGGCGTCAGATGCGCCAGCGCGATCGTCTTCGACGAGATGACGCAGTCGGCGGCGAACTCCTTCGTCACCTCCTCGAGGCGGCTCGCGATGATGACCGCCTCGCCGACGACGACCAGGCGCTGGCCGCTGAAGGTCTCGTCCGCGCGCGACAGGAGGACGGGACCCGAATGTACGCCGATGCCCACCCGGACCGGCAGCGGCAGGCTGTTGCTGACGTCCTTGTTCACGAGGTTCATGGCCTTCAGCATGTCGGCCGCCGCATGGATGGCGGCCCGGCTGCCGGCGCGGGATTTGCCGCCCATGCCGAACAGCGCGATGATCCCGTCGGTCTGGACCGCGGCGACGCGCCCGCCGCGGCCCTCGACCGCATGGGCCATCTCGCCGATGAGCCGGTTCAGGAGCGCGATCACGTCGGACGGCAGCTGGTGCTCGGCCAGCGTCGCGAAGCCCCTGATGTCCGCCGAGAGGACGGTCAGCTCCTCGCTCACGCCCCAGTCGAGAGCCTCGTTCACCTCCTCGGGCACCGCGGACATGGCGTCGGCGCTCAGCAGCACGCGGACATTGAGGTCCGCCGTCGGATGCACCTGGCAGGCGAGGCGGATGTGCCGGGGCGCCCTGATGCGCTCGAGCACGCGCTTCTCGACCCCCGCCGGAGGGGCGAGCGACTGCTCGCCCTCGAGGATCAGCACCCGGCAGCTGGAGCAGCGGCCCCGGCCGCCGCAGGCGGAGGGATGGGGGATGTTGCCGCAGCGGCTGATCTCGAGCAGCGAGGCGCCCACGCTCGTCCGGACCTCGCCATTGCCGAAATAGCGGACGGTGATCCTCTTGCCGAGCCGCGCCCGCACGAAGCGGACGACGAGGACGAGGGCGGCCAATGCGAAGATGAGCGCCATGGTCCAGTTCGCGATCATGCCGAACTGCGCCTGCAGGGCGAACTGCTGCTCCGTCCGCTGCAGAGGCGGGACAGCGGCGATCGCGGCCTCGCGGGCCGCGGCCAGGAACCCCGCCAGGGAGACCGCCGGGATGACGGCGGCCACGGCCGCGAAGACGGGCATCCAGGCCGTGAACCAGCGCCGGTTGTGGAAGGCGTAATAGAGGCCCATCACGCCATGGCCCCAGACCACGAGGAGGAGCAGCGACTGATGGATCGCGTTGTCCGGCCAGAGCACGCGCAGGACATGGACATAGCTCGTGTCGAGGCCGCCCCAGGCGTTCAGCATGCGCGTCCCGATGATGTGGCCGACGAGCAGGAAGGGGATGAGGAGACCGAGCGCCATCTGGATGGCGTCGGGCAGCGGCATCCTCAGCGTCCTGCGGCGGACCACCCGCTTGAGGGCGAGCACGACATGCACCGCGGCAGCGCCGTAGAGGAGGATCGTGCCGATCCAGGAGCGCCAAAACAGGACGCGCCACCCCTGCACCGCGGTCATGAGCTCGAGCCCGAAGATGCCGAGCGCATGGTTGAGGAAATGGCTCGCGGCGAAGACCATCAGGATGATGCCCGACCAGAGCCGCGCGTCCCGCTCGAGCCCCTTGAAGGTCTCGCGCCAGGCGCGCGCCTTCGGCGCCGCCGTCGCCTCCACGGTGGCGCCGCTCATCGCGACACGGCCTTGACGTAGCTGTCGCTCGTGGCGAGCAGCCGGCCCGCCAGCTCGCGGATCACGGCGAGGGAGAATTGCGGGATCTGGGCCAGCAGCTCGAGGAACGTGCGCTTGTCGATCCTGAGCGCCACGACCGGCGTCGCCGCGACGATCGTGCCGGAATAGGGCCTGTCGAGCACCACGCCCATGTCGCCCACGACAGAGCCGCTCGTCACCCTGGCGAGCTCGATCTCCTGGCTCGTGCCATGCCGCAGGATCTTGGCCTCGCCCTCGATGACGACATAGACGGCGTCGGCCCGGTCTCCCTCGTTGAGGAGATGCTCTCCCGGCTTGTAGGAGGCGCGCTCGCTCGCCAGCGCGATCAGCTTGAGCTTGGCGGGGTCGACGCCCTTGAACATCGGTATCCGCTGCAGCGAGGAGACGTCAGTGTGCAGCATGGTGAACCTCCAGGGACTGCTCATCGGCTTCGGCCGCGCGTGACGGCGCGGCATCGGCGGCGGGTGCGGCGGCAGATGGGGCGGCAGGCTCCGCCAGGCGGCTTTCGACGAAGCGCGGTCCGTCGAAAACCAGCATGGCGTCGAAACCTTCCGCCTTGTCCATCTCCGACATGGCGAAAACGAGCGTCCGGCCCTCCAGTTCGGCGCGGACCTCGGCCAGGATGCGATCGGCGTGGCTGGCGCTGAAGACGCCGAGCGCGCCGTCGATCACCACGATCTCGGCGCGCGGCAGCAGGGCGCGCGCCAGATTGAGGCTCGCCCGCTGCTCGGCGCTCAAGAGGCGGCCGGCCGGGCCGATCTCGTGCGACAGCCCCAGGCGCATGACGTGACGCTCGAGGCCGACCGTCACCAGCGACTTCCAGGCGATGCTGCGCACCCGGTTGATCGCGTCCGGCGCGTCGATGGTGACGCGGCCGAACAGCAGATTGTCCTGCACGGTGCCCGACGCCATGTACTCGTCCGGCTGATAGAACTCGATGTCGGCGGCATATTCCTGCGGCAGATGGCGCCGGAAGCTCTGGCGCGCCCGGAGCACGCGGGCGATCAGCTGGGGCGTCAGCAGCGGCAGGCGGTGGCGCGGCTCGACGAAGGACAGGCCGAGCTCGATCAGCTTGGCCTGGCCGTCGCGCGACAGCTCCGTGACGCGTCCCCGCGCCTTCGCCTGCTCGACGAGCTTCTGGTAGTCGGACATCCGGTCGGCGGGAATGTAGGAGAAGCGCGCGAACAGCGGGTCGCCGGGCGCCAGATCCGCGAAGACCTCGATCGCCGTCTCGGCCATCGAGAGCCCGATCTCGATGATGGGGATCAGCAGGGACTCCGCCTCGAGGATGGAGCGGAGATAGGGGTCGTAGGCGAGCCGCCCCTCGTCGAACCGCTCCCCGGCCGGCCGGCCGAAGAGCAGGTTCTCGGCGACCGTCGCGTTCCGGAGGAACATCTTCGGGTCGAAGGGCTCGACGAGATGCATGAGGTCGCGCGCGGCGAGATCGGACAGGATCTGCGCGCGGGCCTGCGGGATCTGGGCCACGAGTTCCGGCTCCTGCGTCGGCGCCGTCCGGCTCAGCAGGCCGAGCCGATAGACGTCGTCGATCAGGTCGGTTCGCCGCAGGATGGCATGGACCCGGTCCTCGAGCTCGGCGGATGACGAGACGCCGGCGTCCCTGAGGTCGATCCAGCTGTCGTCGGGCAGATGGACCGGCGTGCCGCTGAGCTCGGCCTCCCGGCGCAGCCGCCGCCCCGCGGGTCCGTCGTCGAGCGCGGGATTGTCCGGCGGCCGGCGCAGGGGCGACAGCATGTTGTGCAGGATCGTGCCCGAGGACAGGAGCGGATCCTGCCCGGCATAGGTCGCGAGCCGCCAGCCCGTGCCGCGGTTGGGGCCCGACCAGGAGAAATCGGCGAGCGCGACCGAACCGCGCTTGGGCGAAACCTGCCGGCCGAGGACGCGCGCGAAGGCGTCCCGCCCGCCGCCGGGCGGTCCGACCAGCGCGACATGGCCCGGCCGCGCGATCTCGGCCGTCATGGGCTCGAGCTGCGTCACGCCCCGCTTGTCGACCACCATGAGGTCCGACACCTTGATGGGCGCGTCGGGCGCCGGCGCCGGCGCGTCGAGGTTCCGGTCGGCGGGCAGGAGATCGGAGGGGAACTGGGCGACGATCTGCTCGTAGCGCACGACGACGTCCGCGCGGGCCTGGTCCCAGTCGATCAGGTCCTTGATCGGCGCCGGCAGCTCCTTGTAGGCCGCGATCGCGGCCACGAGCTGGCCAATGTTCAGCACGCCCGTCAGGGCGAGATAGCCGCCGATCGCGTAGAAGAAGAAGGGCGTCACCTGCGCCAGGAAATTGTTCAGGTAGCGCACCGAGAACTTGCGCCGGAACAGCGCCACCCGGATGTCGAACAGGATGGCGAGGCGCCGCGCGATCTCGCCCCGCGCGAATTCGCCCGCCCCGCCGACCTGGATGGCGGGCGTCGTCTCGACGATCTCGCCGACTTCGCCGGCGAGGCGGCGCGACTCGATCTGGCGTAGGCGCGACAGACGCAGCTGCTCCCGCCGCAGGTAGGGGATGACGACGGCCTGGATCAGCAGGACGAGAAAGGCCACGAGGCCGAGCCAGAAGCTCTGCACGAGGATGAAGAGCAGCGCCGTCGCGGCCTGCATGATGAGGAAGGCCGGCAGCACGAAGGCGTCGCCGGCGAAGGCGCCGATCGATTCCACCTCGTCCTTGATGATGCTGGCGGCCTCCGACGACTTGACGCTGCGGATGTCCTCCGGCCGGAACCTCAGGTAGAGATCGACAAGCGCGAAACGCAGCCGGCGGAGCAGCCGCTCGCCCAGGATGCCCTTCGCGATGTTGATGTAGTATTTGAACCCGCCGTTGATGATGACCAGCGCCAGGAAGAGGCCGCTCAGGCCCCACAGGAGCCCGAGCTGCGTGACCGGAAAGCCGTCGAAGAGCCTGATCGTACCGCCGAGGGTCTCGGGCAGCGGAATCGACAGCGCGAAGAAGGGAACGGTCACGTCGGGATTCGTGAAGGCCTTCCCCTCGATCGCCTCGTTGATGATCCGCTTCGGGATGTCGAACGATGCGAAGTAGAAAGGTTGGGACAGCAGGATGGCGCCGAGGATCACGAGTTGCTCGCGACGGCTGTTGCGCCAGATGAAGCGGAAAAGCTGTGGCTCCATCGCCGATCACTAGACTCCGCGAGCGCGTGGCGTCGCCTGAAACTCCAGGTTCCTTGTCCCGCATGTCACCTTCCGCTGCAAGCCACGAAAACGTCAGCCTGATGGCGGAGCTCGACCTGTGGAAAGCCGCCGGCCGCACGGCGCGCCTCTGGCTGCGGGACGACGACGCCGTGCGGCCGACCCCCGCGCTCGAGGCGCTGCTATCCAGGCTCCGGGCGCACGAGGCCCCCTGCCTGCTCGCGGTCGTGCCCATGCTGGCGGAGCCGGCGCTGGCCGAGCGCCTGCGAGGGGAGCCCCTGGTCACGGTGGCGATGCATGGGGTCCGGCACGCCGATCATGCGCTCCCGGGCGGCAGGAAGGCCGAGACCCCCCTCCACCGGGGCCTCGACGCGATCGTCGCCGACTGGGGCGAGGCGCGGCGGCGGCTCGTCGATCTCTTCGGGCCGGAGGCCGGCCGCTGGTACGTGCCGCCCTGGAACCGCATCGCGCCGGCGGCGGCCGCGCGGCTGGCGGATGTCAGCTTCCGGGCCGTCTCGACCTTCGCGGACGACGACCTCGGCCTCAGGGCTCCGATGGTGCAGCGGAACACCCATGTCGACATCATCGACTGGCGGGGCGGACGCATCGGCCGCCCCCCCGCCGCGGTGCTGGCCGATCTCGCCGCCGCGCTCGCGCTGGCGCGCCGGGAGGGGTGGCGCCCCGTCGGCGTCCTCCTGCATCATCTCGTCCATGACGACGCTGCGTGGGAGGCCCTCGACACTGTGCTGGAGACAGTCTCGGCGCATCCCGCCGCGTGCTGGCGTCATGCTGACGAATTGCTCGGCCCATAAGCCGCGGCTGGAGGAGGTCGCCCACCATCGAAACCCTGGATGCTCGATGGCGCCCGCGCGCGGCGAGCATCCGGCCCAGCGGGTGGTCTGATCCGGCGCGACCGATGCGCTGTCTGGGCTGATCCTGAATTAAATTCCGAATATCGCTTGTATTCCGATCGATGAGCGTCCATATTCGTCATGTCGAAATTGGCTTTGAATTTTGTTTCTGCGCTTTTGCGCCTCGACGATCTTCCTCTTCAATATCGAAACGGCCGCGTCCAGCACTCTGCTGGCGGCGGATTACTCTGTCGATTGAAAGGAAATCGTCATGATCAATGGTACCGTCAAGTTCTTCAACGCCAACAAGGGTTTCGGCTTCATCACGCGTGATGACGGCGCGGCCGATGTGTTCGTTCACATCACCGCCGTCGAGCGGTCCGGGATGAACAGCCTCGGCGAAGGTCAGAAGGTGAGCTTCGAGCTCGTCACCGACCGGCGCACCGGCAAGAACACTGCGGAAAGCCTGCAGGCGGTGTAAGGATCGAGCATGAGGGACTGTCGACCACGGATGTACTGGCGGCAGTCACGATCGCTCTCTGGAAGGCCGGGTTTTGCCCGGCCTTTTTTGTTTCTCGATCAGGAGCCTCCCCCATGGAATTCATGAAATCCAGCCCGCTCGGCAACCCCAGCCGCAGCCAGGCCCGGCTCGACGAAAGCGGCCGTGTCGCCCGGGACATCGTCGCCCACGAAGCCGCCGTCCGGCTGAAGAACACTGAACGGCTGAAGGCGCAGAGGCTGGCCCGCGACGCGGCCCTGCCGCCGCCGGAGCCCGTCGTGGCGGCGCCCGCCAAGACCCGCAAGAAGAAGGCCTCGTCCTGAGGGACGTCGCCCTCGGAATGGAGCGGCGGCGCCGCTCCCGCCCGTGGACGTGACACGCAAGACTGCCCTTTCTGCTCCCGCAGCGCATGATGAACGCCCTCTAGGGGAGAAGGCTCGGCCCTCCAGTCGATTGCCGTATCCCGAACATTGCGCTCGGACATCGGAAACGCCCCGTAGGCTCCGGATCCGACCCCTTATCGGAGGAGCGGCTGACCTCTGCGAAGCGGGATGATGGCGGTCGCTCTTGAGTCTCCCGCGGTCCAGGCGCGCCCTCGACGCGACCCTACAGCTTTCCTGTCCCTATCATTTGATGCTATCTATTGACATCACGAGAGGGTGACACGCCCATATCGGTAGAGGTGCCTCATGCCCAATGTCAGCCTCGGCTCCCATTTTGAGGATTTCGTCTCCCGGCAGATCAGGGAGGGGCGGTTTCAGAACGCCAGCGAAGTCGTGCGCGCAGGCCTGCGGCTCCTGGAGGATCACGAGCTGACGCGCGCAGAGCGCGCTGCCCGGCTCGCCAAGGCGATCAACGCGGCCTACGACGATCCGCAGGCCGACATACCGGCCGCCGATGCGTTTGGCCGCCTTGAAGAGCGTTTCAAGGCCGATATGGCTACCAAGCCACATGGCGCGTAGGGTCGTTCTCCGCCCTGCCGCCGAGCGTGATCTCCAGGACCTCTACGCCTATATCAGGGATGCGCGCGGCGGCGATCCTGCCGTCGCCATCGGCTACATCCGCCGCATTCGCGCCTACTGCGAAGGGTTGGAGATGTTTCCCGAGCGCGGCGTTCCGCGCGACGATATCCGGCCCGGGCTACGACTTGGCCCGTTTGAGCGTCGTGTCGTGGTCGCCTACATCGTCACTCCCGATCTGGTGCGGATCGGCCGGATTCTCTACGGCGGCCAGAATTACGAAGCCCTGCTCGGCGAATCTGGCGAAGAATTCTAGCCGGTTGCTCCGATGCCTGAGCCTCAGGCGCCGACGGCGGAGGCGGACGGAGATCAAGGTCTCACGCGGGCCTCGCGTTCTGCCGCAGGAACTCCTCGTATCCCGCCTCGTCGAGCCTGCCGTCCGCCAGCGCCATCATGGCGGAGGCCGCGGCTTCCTCGGTCGCCGCGAAGCGCAGGCCGTTGAGTTCGAGAAACAGGATGCCGACCACGAAGCCGGTGCGCTTGTTCCCGTCGACGAACGGATGGTTGCGGACGATGCCGACGGTCAGCGCCGCCGCGAGCCGGAGGATGTCGGCTTCGGGGGCATAGCCGGCGATCTGGTGGGGCCGGGCGAGGGCTGAGGCGAGCAGGGCCTGATCGCGCACGCCGCGGCTGCCGCCGTGCTGCACCAGCGTCTGCTCATGAATGGCCAGAACAAGCTCTTTGTCGACGAATGTCGGTCCGCTCATTCGGCCAGGACACGCAGCGTGTTCCTGTAACGCCGCATGATGTCCTCGGCCTTCTTCATCTTCTCGGCGAAGGCGGGATCGTAGGGCGTGATATGCAGGCCGCCGTCCGCCGTCTCGACGGCGTAGAGCGCATCGCCCTTGGCGACGTTCAGCCGGGCCAGCATGTCCTTCGGGATGACGACGCCGGTCGAGCTGCCGATGGTCGTGAGCTTCAGGATGGTCATGAGGCGCTCCTGTTATTATCTGGATTATAATCTTCGCGACTCCGGACTGTCAACGCAAGCCGCGCCCACGCTCACAATGATTGGGCGACCTCCACGATGAGGCCGCGCAGCCAGGACGTCGCCTGATCGGCGCGGGCCGCCGGGCTCCAGAGCATGCTGACCGACCAGCGTTCCGTCTCGATCGGAAGCTCGAAGGCGCGGAGTTCCGGACCGAGGATCGTCTTCGCGACACGCTCCGGCACGATCGCGATCAGGTCGGAGGTAGCGAGAACGCTCGGCAGGAGCAGCATGTAGGGCACGACGAGGGCGATCCGGCGCCGCAGCCCCAACCGTGCGAGCACCTGGTCGATGGCCCCGCGCTCGTCGCGTCGCACCGAGACCAGCGCGTGCGGCAACGCGACGAATGTCGGAAGGTCGATCGCGCCGTTGCCCAAGGACGGATGATCCGCCCGGACAAGCCCGACGAAGCGCTCGGCGAACAACCGCGTCCGGACGAGGTTGTCCGGCGGATCGGGGAACACGCCAAAGGCGAGATCCACCTCGCCACGGTCGAGCATCCCGCCGACCGCCTCCTTCTCGTAGCCCGTGACGCGCAGGTCGACCGCCGGCGCCCGGCGCCTGATCTCGGCGAGCAGCGAAGGCACGAGCACGAGCGTCGTGAAATCCGTGCTGGCCAGGGTGAAGGTGTCGTTCGCCTCGCGGGGCGAGAAGCTCATGTGGCCGTCGACGACGCGCCGCATCCCGGCGAGCAGCGGGCCGATCTCCTCGGCAAGCGCCCGGGCCTTCGGCGTCGGCTGCATGGCGCCGGCCGCCCGCACGAAGAGTTCGTCCGCGAAGACGAGGCGAAGGCGGCGCAGCGTGTCGCTCATGGCCGGCTGACCGATCGCCAGCCGCCGCGCCGCCCTCGTGACGCTCCGCTCGGTGAAGAGGGCGTCGAACGCCTGGAGAAGGTTCAGGTCGAAATCGCGCGATTTCATCGAATGACACGATAACAGATATCGACCAGCGCGATTGGATTTTGACTGTCCGACTACCGATTGTCTGGCTCCAGCAATCGGAGACGGCGATGACGGGCAACCTTGCGATCGTGACGCGGTTCATCACGGAGTTTCTGGGGAAGGCGGATCTCGCGGCCGCCGATGCGACGGCCAGCCCCGTCATCCGCGGCATCACAGGCCTGAAGCCCATGGGGCCGATCGAAGGGCTCGACGAGTACAAGGCCATCCTGACGTCCTTCGTGGATGCCTTTCCCGCGGAATCCCCCGTCGCGATCATCGACCAGTTCGAGTCCGCCGACGGGACGCGCGTTGTCACCCGCTTCCATTCCCGGCAGCGCCACGCGAAGGACTATTACGGCATCCCCGCCTCGAACCGCGTCATCCTGTTCGACGAGACCCATGTCGCCCGGCTCGAGGACGGCCGGATCATCGAGAACATCGTCTCGGCGACGAACCTCGAGTTCGAGATGCTCATGGCGCCCGTCCTGACGCCGATGATCCTCAAGTGACCCCGCGCCGTTGCGCTGACACAAGAGCAGGGAGACCGAAGCCATGTCCGAAACCGAGCCGAAGCTCGCGATCGTGGTGGGAGTCGGGCCGGGAATGGGCATCGCCATCGCGCGTCGCTTCGCCAAGGAGGGCTACGGGATCGGCCTCGTCGCGCGGGACCAGGCCAAGCTCGACGGCTACGTCGCCGATCTCGCAGGGCTCGGCGTGGAGGCATGCGGCAGGAGCGCCGACATCTGCGATCTCGAGGCGCTCCGCGCAGCGCTGGATGACATCCGGGCCGCGCTCGGTCCCGCGACTGTCCTCGTGTACAATGGCGCCCGCTGGCACGAGCAGAAGGCGATGGCGATCGATCCGGTGACCTTCAACCGGGATCTCGCGCTCTGCTGCACCGGCGCCCTCGCCTCCGCCCAGCATGTCTATCCCGACATGAAGAATGCGGGCCGGGGCACCCTGCTCTTCACGGGCGGCGGCCTGGCGCTTCATCCGCGCTTCGGCGCCAATGTCTCGTCGCTGACGGCCGGCAAATCGGCCTTGCGGGGCCTCGCCTACGCCATGGCGGGCGAACTCGAACCCGAAGGCATCCATGTCGCGACCGTGACCATCGCCGGAACGGTCGCCGAGGGGACCGCCTTCGCCCCCGACATCATCGCGGAGCACTTTTGGCGGCTTCATGTCCAGGAGCGGGGGACATGGGCGACGGAGATCGTCTTCGACGGGACGTGATCCCTGGAGGCAGGACGACGTTTCTCATTTCAGCCTCGACGGGCGCGACCCCGAGGCAAGCTTGAGCGTTGAAGGGTGCTGTCCGCAGCTTGAGCGGAAGGAACCCGGATCGCATGAAGCGTCGGCCTGTGCCCAGCCTGCCTCTTCTCGCCCTCGGCGCGCTCCTCATGACGCAGCAGCCAGCGGCCGCCCAGCGCCTGCATTATCTCGGGATCGCCGGAGACGCGAAAGAAGCGGTCTTCCGCAGCGAGGTGCTGAACGCCGGCCGCGCGGTCGCCTCGGTCTGGCCGGTCGCCACGAGCCGCGTGGTCGGCGGGTCGTTCAAGGGCGGCGCGACCTACGAGGCCGTGCGCCGCTCCCTCCGGGAGACGGCGCAGGGCATTGATCTCGAGCGCGACGTCCTGTTCCTGCTGATCTCGTCGCACAGCGCGGGCCGCGGCCGGGGCGTCGAGCTCTCGGGCGACGGCACGATGACGCCGCGGATGCTGCGCGCGGCCCTGGCCGAGGCCGGCATCACGAAGAGCATCGTGATCATTTCCGCCTGCTTCTCGGGGGAATTCGTGAAGGCCCTGTCCGGGCCGAACACCGCGGTGATCACCGCGGCCAGCGCGTCCAACTTCGCCTACGGCTGCCTTACGCGCTGCCGCTACACCGATTTCGGCGAGGGCTTCTTCAGGCTGGGGTTGGCGCAGGCGGGACGGGACCTGCAGCGGGCCTTCGCGATCGGCGACGCCGCCGCGACGGCCGTCGCCCGTCGCCATGGCCTGCGCCCCTCCAGGCCGCAGTTCGTCATGGGCGCGGACATCGCGCGGACCTTGCAGGCGGTCGACTGACGCGCGGGAGGCCGCGGCTGCCGGGAGCCGATCGCTTCCCGACAGGCGGACTCCGTCCGATCAGCCCATGCGGGGGATCGCGCCGTCGGGCGTATAATTGTCCACGGCGTCCGGCAGCTCCCGGGACAGCCTGGCGATGATCTCGGCGCGCGTCATGCCGGTCCGCTGCTCGAGATCGTCGAGCGTGTCGGAGCCGATGACCTGCTCGAGGTCCTGCTCGCTGACCTGCTGGTTGGGACCCTTGCGGACCCAGGAGTCGGCGATCTCGGGTCGACCGGCCGAGCGGAAGCGCTCCACCAGTTCGCCGAGGCCGCCCGACAGAAGGCCGCCGATGCCGCCGGCGCCGAGACCGCCCGGGAGGATGTTGTCCAGCGAGCGCCCGCCGGGGGCGGTGCGCGCGCCGCCGCCCTGCCCGCCCAGCATCTCCGCCAGCTTGTCGCGGTTCTGGTAACCGGCCACGGCGAGCAGGCCAAGAAGCGCCGTCATCGAAGGAAAGCCACGAGCCATGATTGATAGGTCCTTTCGAGCTTTAAAGAGTAGAGCAGGATGCCGCCGTCAGGGCGCCGGGCGCCGGTTCACGAACCAGGACCAGGCCAGCAGGACGAGGATGGCGCCGACCACGGCGCCGATGAGGCCTGCCCCTTCGCCGGGCCTGTACCAGCCGAGCCACTGGCCGAGGTAGGTCGCCAAGAAGGCGCCCACCACGCCGAGGAGCGTGGTCAGCACGAAGTCGTTTGGCTGATTGCGGCCGCCCACCAGGAACTTGGCGATCAGGCCGGCTGCGAAACCGATCAGGAGGGTCCAGAAGAATCCCATGACGCCATCGTCCTTCCAGCAAAACGCGTTCTCTCGCCTGAAATCCCGGCAAGAGGTCGCGACACGCGCAGGAAATCCGCGCATCCCGTAGAGCCATCAAACGGTCCGGCGGAGCCATCGTTCCGCTGCCGGCGGGGTTGGCCGGATCCTGCTCTCGGCCGCTTCGGCCGGAACCATCTCCGAAAGCGACCGTTGCTCACCGGTCGACGTCGCGGCCCCCGTCGCCACTTTCGACAGGGGACCAGGCGTGACGAGCAAGGCAGCCTCATCCAGCGACCGGTCGCAAGACCGCGAGCTCGAGCAACAGTCGGTCGTTCCGGTCGTCGCCGAGCAGGCGGTCGTGTCGAAGCGGCAGATCGTATCGGAGCGCACGAGGATTACGGTCTCGACGGAGGCTCACGAGGAGCTTGTCGAGCATAGCCTGACGACGACCGACGTCGCGATCGAACGGAGGCCCGTCGGGCATGTGTTCGGGCCCGGCGAAAGCCTGCCCGGCGTTCGGACCGAGGGCGACGTCACCGTGATCCCGGTGTTCGAGGAAGTGCTGGTGGTGGAGACGCGCCTCCAGCTCAAGGAGGAGCTTCGCATCCGTCAGCAGGCCAAGCGCGAGCTCGTCAGCACGCCCGTGGTGCTGCGACGACAGCATGTCGAGATCGACCGTAGCGTACCCGACCAAGGCCCAGATCAAGAAACCCAACAAGACAGGAAGAAGCCATGAGCCAGCAGTCCATACCGATGTCCTCCGGCCGCGCGTCCCAGCAAGTCGTGACGGCCCTGTTCGACACCCAGTCCGACGCCATGAAGGCGATCGACGCGCTCGCGGCGGCGGGCATCCCGCGGTCGGCCGCACGCATGATGCCGGGCACCGAGGCCAGCGTCTCGCAGACGCGCTCCTATGACATCGACCGCGATGAGAAGGGCTTCTGGGCTTCGCTCGCCGACCTTTTCCTGCCGGACGATGACCGCTCGACCTACGCCGAGGCCATGCATCGCGGCAAGACGCTCGTGAGCGTCACCGTCGGCGCCGGCCAGACGGAGACCGTCGCCGACATCCTGGAGGAATACGGCAGCGTCGACATCGACGAGACGGAGGCCGGCTGGCGCAGCGAAGGCTGGACCGGCACGGCGACCGCGGCCTCCGCGGCGACGGAACGGTCGACGAGCTCAGGCTCCGGCATGGCGGGCTCCAGCTCGAGCTCCATGGCGGGATCCAGGTCCGGCTCCATGTCCGGCTCCGCAGCGTCCGGCATGGGCACGTCCGGCACGGAAACCTCCGGCTCCATGGCGTCGTCGCACGACCGCGCCGCCGGCCGGAGCGACGAGGAGGTGATCCCGATCGTCGAGGAGCGTCTGCACGTCGGCAAGCGCGAGGTCAATGAAGGCCGTGTGCGCGTGCGCTCCTACGTCATCGAGACCCCGGTGAACGAGGAAGTGTCGCTCCGCCGCGAGCATGTCGACGTCTCCCGCCGCCCCGTGGACCGGCCCATCAGCGATGCCGACAGGCTGTTCCAGGATCGCACCATCGAGGCGGAGGCCCGATCCGAGGAGGCGGTCGTCGCGAAGGACGCCCGCGTGGTCGAGGAACTCGTGGTCTCCAAGACCAGCGAGAACGAGACCCGCACCGTCTCCGACTCGGTCCGCCGGACGGAAGTCGAAGTCGAGGACGAGCGCGACGAGACGCGCAAGACGCGCGGCACCTGACGCGATCGTCGGGACCTGAGCCAACGGACCGCGGCGGCGCCTCTGCGGTCCCCCTCACGCCCTATCTGCGGGCGTGTCACGGCCCGGAGAGACCGAGCCTCGCGCGGAGGTCCGCGGTCTCTTCCTTCAGCCGGTCGCGCTCGGCTTCGAGCGCGGCGATGGCGGAGGCCACGGCGCCTGCGTCGATCTTTTGCGGGATATGCTGGGGGCAGTTGATGTCCCAGGCGCTGACCGTGAACAGGATGGCCTGCTCCGGCCGCGCCGCGTAATCCTGCGGCATCAGGCGGGCCACGACATCCGGGTCCTGGACGGCGCGGGCATGCCCCCAGAGCTTGACCCTTCGCTGATGCGCATAATCGATCAGGAAGAGGAAGGCGCGGTCGTTCTCGGCCAGATTGCCAGTCGTCACATATTGCCGGTTGCCCGTGTAATCCGCGAAGCCGAGCGTCCGTTCGTCCAGAACGCGGATGAAGCCCGGCGGTCCGCCGCGATGCTGGGCATAGGGTTGTCCGTCCGCACTGGCCGTGGCGAGAAAGGCCGTGTCGATGGCGCCGAGGAAGGCCACGAGGTCGGGCGTGATCGCCGTCCGGAAACCGCCGCGGGCCTCCATGCGGGCATAGGCGCTGCGCGAGCCGCGCTGCTCCTGGATGGCCTTGACCCGCGGGGTGAAGGCGACGTCGCTCGATAATGGGGCAGCCATGGAAGCCTCCAGCGGATTATTGCCGACGAGGCCAATATGGGACCTATCTCCCGCCGCGATAATCCAGCATGTTTGCACGAGTTTATTTCGCCTGGCGGGATGATCCATGGACCGGCTGCTGGCCCTTCGGACCTTTGTGGCCGTCGCGCGGCTGCGCAGCTTCAGCGCCGCGGCGCGCCAGCTCAGGCTGTCGGCGACGGCCGTGAGCCGCGCCGTCGCCGCGCTCGAGGACGACCTCGGCACGCCGCTTCTCCTGCGCACCACGCGCTCCGTCAGCCTGACGCAGGAGGGCGCGGTCTATCTCGACGCCTGCCAAGCCGCCCTGGACAGGCTCGCCGAGGCGGCGCGGGGCATCCGGGGCGAGGACGCGGAGCCGCGCGGACGGCTGGTCGTCGCCGCGCCGGTGGTCTTCGGCCGGCTCCATGTCCTGCCGATCGTGGCAACGCTCATGCGGCGGCATCCCCGGCTCCTCGTGCAGATCCGCTCGGCCGACCGGATCGAGGCGCTGGCCGAGGAGGGCATCGACGTCGCCGTGCGCATCGGGGACCTGCCCGACAGCGCGCTCCATCACGTGAGGCTGTCGGAGGTCCGTCGCGTGCTGGTGGCGAGCCCCGCCTACCTCGCCGCGCGGGGCACGCCCGCCGCCGTGCCGGATCTGGCGGGCCACGACCTGATCGCCTTCGACGCCCTGGCGCCGAACGCGGAATGGCGGTTCGGCACCGCCGGGCGCCCGTCGATCCGCGTGGATCCCAGGCTCATCGCCAACGATGTCGAGACGGCGGTCGATGCGGCGGCCGCGGGCTGCGGCATCACCCGCGTGCTGTCCTATCAGGTCCGGACGCGGATCGAGGACGGCCGGCTCCGCCGCATCCTGCGCGACGCCGAGCCCCCGCCCCTCCCCGTCAGCGCCGTCTTCCCGGCAAGCCGCCGCGGCTCGCCCAATGTCCGCGCCTTCATCGAGGCCGCGCGGCAGGAGCTGCTCCCGCTGTCGCTCGGATAGCCTGCGCCGCGCCGCATCCACCGACGAGCCTCACCCGCCGAAACATTGGAAACAGGATCGCGCTCCCGCGGTGACGGGCCGAAGCGAAGGACGCGTATCTCCGCTCCAACCCAAGGAGCCACCCATGACACGCCTGACACTCGCGGCTTTAGCGTCCCTGTTCTTTGCGAGCCTGCCGGTCTCGCACGCGTCGGCCATGAGCATCAGCTGCACGGTGACGCCGACGCCGGACGGCTTCGTGGCGCTGCGCGATCGGCCGAATGCGGCGAGCCGCCTGCTGCATCGCATCCGGCCCGGCGATCACGTCGAGTACATGAAGCGCGACGACGAGACGTTCGTGCCCGGCAACTGGCAGCTCGTGCATGTCCTGCCCGGAGAGCGGCAGGAAACCGCCCCAATGTTCCGCGAGGTCAATGGCCAACCGGCCGCGGACCGCCTCACCGAGGCGCAGCGCCGCCGGGTCAAGTCCGGCTGGATGCACAGGCGCTATCTCGACAATTGCGGGTGACTACGACCGCGCTTGTGCTTCCTCGGACCGGCGGGACGACGCCGCGTCTATCCGCCGAACAGCGACTTCGGGTGAAGCTCGAGGATGGTCACGCCGTCGATCATGTCCGCCAGTCTGAGCGCCATGGCGCGGGCGGAATAGGGCTTACGCATGAACGAGCATCTCTTCACGACGGGGGCTGTCGCTCGTAGGGCAGGAGCGACGTCACGAGGACCGGGACGCGGCGTTCCAGAAGCTGCTCGACGGCCGGGATGATATCGCCGGCGTTCATGCAGGGATCGACCACGGCTGCCGTGATGTCCGGGTCCTTCGTTGCCTTCACCGCGCGGTCGGCCGTCGGCGTCACCATCGGCAGCGGCGCTCCCTGCCGCGCGAGTTCGTCGGTGAGATGAACAGCCAGCAAAATATCGGGGTCGATCAGGAGGACCCGGGCTCCCGCAAGACGCGTCATTGTCAGATCTCCGCATCTTGTCAGGCAACCCCTTCAAAAGGCGCGGGTTTCAGCTTGAGCGGAGAAAAATCCGGCGAAACCGTGGCAGCTTCAGGAGGGACAGTCAGCACCTTCCCGCGGTCAATGCGCTGTTCGCTTCAACGCAGATCCCTGAGACGTCCGGTGACGGTTCGAAGGTCAGACGGCCTCGTTTCGGCGCCCAATTGACAAGCTTCGGCTAATTTGATCGTTTGGTCAAAGTAGGTTCCGGTCCGGCATCAGGTGGAGGCGTCGCAGCCGTCGACGCCGCCACGAGAGCACCCCGGCCGGGAGGAGCGCGTGATGCCTGAGGAGCGCGTCATGGGGGACATCCGGGCGGGTCGACTGACCGCAGAGCAATGCGCGGCGAATTTCGCCGATCTGGTGGCGCCGCTCAAAGCCAACGAGGCCCGCGTGGCGGCGGAGCGATGCCTGTTCTGCTATGATGCGCCCTGCGTCGCGGCCTGCCCGACCGGCATCGACATCCCGCTCTTCATCCGGCAGATCAGCCATGGCCAGCCGGTCGCCGCGGCGCGAACCATCCTCGATGCGAACATCATGGGCGCGATGTGCGCCCGCGTGTGCCCGACGGAGAATCTCTGCGAAGGGTCCTGCGTCCGGGAGACATCCGAGACGCGCGCGGTCGAGATCGGCCGCCTGCAGCGCTATGCGACCGACGCGGCCTTCGCGGCCGGGAAGCAGTTCTACACGGCGGGCCATCCCACGGGCCGGACGGTGGCCGTGATCGGGGCCGGCCCGGCCGGGCTCGCCTGCGCCCATGCCCTGGCCCGCCAGGGCCATCGCGTCACGATCTTCGAGGCCAGGGCCAAGGGGGGCGGCCTCAACGAGTTCGGCATCGCCGCCTACAAGGCGACCGACGACATCGCCCAGCGCGAGCTCGACTACATCCTGGCCGTCGGCGGCATCGACGTGGAGTACGGCCGGGCCCTCGGGCGCGATCTGAGCCTCTTGGATCTCAGGGGCCGGTTCGACGCCGTGTTCCTCGGGATGGGCCTCGGCGACACGAACGATCTCGGCATCGGCGACGGGGTGCGCGGCATCGAGGATGCGGTCGACTTCATCGCGCGGCTCCGGCAGGCCGGGGACAAGTCGCAGGTGCCCGTGGGCCGCAATGTGGTGGTCATCGGCGGGGGCATGACCGCGATCGACGCGGCCGTGCAGGCGAGACTGATCGGCGCCGAGCAGGTGACGATCGCCTATCGCCGCAGCCAGGCGGAGATGGGCGCATCGGCCTACGAGCAGGAAGTCGCCCAGACCCGCGGCGTGCTCATCCGGCCCAATCTTCGTCCGGTCCAGGTCGAGCAGGCCGGCGGCGCCGTGACCGGCGTCGTCTTCGAAATCACGACCACCCGCGACGGCGCGCTCACCGGCACCGGCGAGATGGTCACGCTGCCGTGCGATCAGGTCCTGGTCGCGATCGGGCAGGCGCTCCGGGCGGAGGATCTCGCCGGCCTCGGCGTCGCGCTCGCGAAGGGGCGGATCACCGTGGACGAAGCCGGCAGGACCTCGCTCCCCGGCGTCTGGGCTGGCGGCGACTGCGTCGCGGGCGGGCTCGATCTCACGGTCGCGGCCGTGCAGGATGGCAAGCGGGCCGCGAGCGCCATCCATGAATCCCTGACATCATCGGCAAACGGAAAGGCGTCGGACCATGGCTGATCTTCGCTCGACCTTCGCCGGGATCTCCTCTCCCAACCCGTTCTGGCTCGCCTCCGCGCCGCCCACGGACAAGGCCTACAATGTCGTGCGCGCCTTCCGGGCGGGCTGGGGCGGCGTGGTCTGGAAGACGCTCGGCGAGGATGGACCGCCGGTCGTGAACGTGTCCGGCCCGCGCTACGGCGCCATCCACGCGCAGGACCGGCGCGTGATCGCCTTCAACAACATCGAACTCATCACCGACCGGCCGCTGCAGGTGAACCTGCAGGAGATCAAGCAGGTGAAGCGCGACTGGAAGGACCGCGCCCTCGTCGTCTCGCTGATGGTGCCCTGCACGGAGGACAGCTGGAAGGCGATCCTCGCGGCGGTGGAGGAAACCGAGGCCGACGGCGTGGAGCTGAATTTCGGCTGCCCGCACGGCATGAGCGAGCGCGGCATGGGCGCGGCCGTGGGGCAGGTGCCGGAGTACATCGAGATGGTCACGCGCTGGTGCAAGCAGCACACGCGCATGCCGGTCATCGTGAAGCTCACGCCGAACGTCGCCAGCATCCTGCGCCCGGCGGAGGCCGCGCGGAAGGGCGGCGCGGATGCCGTCTCGCTGATCAACACCGTGAATTCCATGATGGGCGTCGACATCGACGCGATGACGCCCTGGCCACCGGTGGGCGGCATGGGCACGCATGGCGGCATGTGCGGGCCCGCCGTGAAGCCGATCGCCCTGAACATGGTCGCGGAGATCGCCCGCCATGCCGAGACGCGCGGCCTGCCGATCTCGGGCATCGGCGGCGTCGAGAAATGGCGCGACGCGGTGGAGTTCATGGCGCTCGGCGCGAGCAACGTGCAGGTCTGCACGGCCGCCATGGTCTATGGCTTCAAGATCATCGAGGAGATGACGGCCGGATTGTCGGCCTGGATGGACGACAAGGGCTACGCGAGCGTCGACGAGATCGTCGGGCTCGCCGTTCCGAAGGTGACCGACTGGCAGCACCTCAACCTCGATTACGTGGTCAAGGCGCATATCGACCAGGATCTCTGCATCTCCTGCGGGCGCTGCCACATCGCCTGCGAGGACACCTCGCACCAGGCCATCAGCCATACGCTCGACGGCAAGCGGCATTTCGAGGTCATCGAGGAGGAATGCGTCGGCTGCAATCTCTGCGCGGTGGTCTGCCCCGTCGAGAACTGCATCACCATGGTGCCCCTCGCGGAGGGCAGGATCGACCGGCGCACCGGCGTCAGGGTCGGGGGTCACCGCACCTGGGTCGAGCATCCCAACAACCCGAACGCGCAGAACCCGCGCCCCGCGAAATTCGCGGCCGAGTGAGCCGCGATGCCCGGCTCAGGACCGGCCGAGAACGGCCAGCAGCACCGTGCGGCGGGCCTCGGCGAAAAGGCCGGGATCGTCGAGGGTCTGCCCCGTCAGCGCCTTCACCTGCGCGGCGAAGTCGGCGTAATGCTGGGTCGTCGCCCAGATGAGGAAGAGCAGATGCAGGGGATGGCGGCGCGGCAGATGGCCGGCGTCCATCCAGCGCTCCAAGAGCGCCACGCGCGACGCGACCAGGCGCTTGAGGTCGTTCTCGAGCAGGCTGTGCAGGACGGGCGCGCCGCGCATCACCTCCATCGCGAACAGGCGCGAGGCCTCGGGAAAGTCGCGGGCATATTCGAGCTTCCGCGTGACGTAGCCGCTCAGCGCCTCCACGGGGTCGCTCTGCGTCTCCATCTCGGCCAGCGGCACCAGCCACATGTCGAGCGTGCGGCGCAGCACCGCGAGATAGAGATCCGCCTTGGTGCGGAAGTAATAGAGCAGGTTCGGCTTTGAGAGCCCGGCGCGCCCCGCGATGGCGTCGATGCGTGCGCCCGCGAAGCCGTCGGTCGCAAAGACGGCAAGCGCGGCATCCAGGATGCGCTCGATATTGGCCTCGCCGCCACGGGTCTTCCCAGCGTGGCCGGTCTTTGCCGTGTGACCCGTCTTTTCGATGTTGTCTTGGCTCGCCAGTTCCGCGAGGCGGGTCGCAGCACCCATCGTTCGATTCCGTCTGTCCACTGGGATCCGGGCACTGATCGCACGGCAGAGATTGCACGAATTCTGACCGGATGGTCAATTCATGGTCGCGCCGACGACCGGACCTGTGCCGGCGGAGGCCGAATGGGGTTCATCCGGCGGCATGGCGCTTGCTAATGCCGATGGGCGATGGGGCGCTGGGAATGGATGTGAATCGGGGGTTGGGCGTTTGAGCACGGGCATGGCGATCGACATTCGCGATCTGTCGCTGACTTTCGAGACCGCGGACGGCCCCGTCTACGCGCTGGAGAAAGCCACGCTCGCGGTGAAGCCCGGCGAGTTCATCTCCTTCATCGGTCCGTCCGGATGCGGCAAGACCACGCTCCTGCGGGTGATCGCCGATCTCGAGAAGCCCACCTCCGGCTCGATCACCGTGAACGGCCTCAGTCCCGAGGCCGCGCGGCAGGGCCGGCAGTACGGCTACGTCTTCCAGGCTCCTGCGCTCTATCCGTGGCGCACGGCCGAGGCGAACGTGATGCTGCCGCTCGAGGTCTTCGGCTATGCGAAGGCCGAGAGGCAGGAGCGCGCCCGGCGCTACCTCGCCATGGTGAACCTGGCCGGGTTCGAGAAGAAATATCCCTGGCAGCTGTCCGGCGGCATGCAGCAGCGGGTCTCGATCGCCCGGGCGCTGAGCTTCGAGCCGGCCCTGCTCCTCATGGACGAGCCCTTCGGCGCCCTCGACGAGATCGTGCGCGACCGGCTCAACGAGCAATTGCTGCAGCTCTGGGCCGAGACGCGCAAGACCGTGATCTTCGTCACCCACTCGATCCCCGAGGCGGTGTTCCTGTCCACGCGGATCGTGGTGATGTCGCCGCGCCCCGGCCGGATCATCGACGTGATCGATTGCGACCTCGGCGACCAGCGCACGCTCGACATCCGCGAGACGCCCGCGTTCCTGAAGATCGCCCACCGCGTGCGGGAGGGGCTGCGCGCCGGCCATTCCTACGATGACTGAGCGCGCGGCCCTCGCACCGCGGACGGCCCCGAGGGGCGGCGAAGGGGCCTTCGTCCCCGTCGTGACGATCACCGCGCTGATCGTGGCGATCTGGTATCTCGCCTGCCTGCCGATGAATGCCGACCTGCCGCAGCTCAATGGCGTCCAGGGGCTCGGCCAGCGCTACGCCGTCGCCTGGGCGCTCGAGCGCCCGGTGCTGCCGGCGCCGCATCAGGTCCTGTTCGAGCTCTACAACTCCACCGTCGGCACAAGCCTGTTCCGCCAGACCGCCGACGGCATGGTGCTCAATCCGCGCAACCTGCTGTTCCATGCCTGGGTGACGCTGTCGGCGACGCTCGTGGGCTTCGTCATCGGCGCGATGCTCGGCATCGGCCTCGCCGTCGCGATCATCCATTCGCGGGTGCTGCAGAAGAGCCTGATGCCCTGGATCATCGCCTCGCAGACGATCCCGATCCTGGCGATCGCGCCGATCATCATCGTCGCGCTGGGATCGATCGGGCTGACCGGGCTGATCCCGAAATCGGTGATCTCGGCCTATCTCTCGTTCTTTCCCATCACGATCGGCATGGTGAAGGGCCTCTCGTCGGCCGATGCGATGCAGCTCGACCTGATGCGCACCTACAACGCCTCCCACCCCGTGACCTTCGCGAAGCTGCGCTGGCCGGCGGCCCTGCCCTTCCTCTTCGCCTCGCTGAAAGTGTCGATCTCGATCGCCCTCGTCGGCGCCATAGTGGGCGAACTGCCGACCGGCGCGCAGGCGGGCCTCGGCGCGCGCCTCCTGTCGGGCAGCTACTACGGCCAGACGGTCCAGATCTGGTCGGCGCTCTTCATGGCCACCATCCTCGCGGCCCTGCTGCTGGCGCTCGTCAGCCTCGCCGAGCGGCTCACCCTCAAGGCGATGGGGGGCCGGCCATGAGGGCTCCTTCCGCCGCGCCCACCCGGATCCTGCTCCCCGCCCTCGCCGGCATGGGCGCGGCCCTCCTCGCCATGCTGCTGGCGCGCAGCACCGGCGGCCTGCTCCTCTGGCTATCGACGATCGCGGCCTGGGTGCTTCTGTGGCTCGCCAACCAACGCTGGAGCGCCGTGCCGGAACGCGCGGGGACCCTGCCCGGCCGCGCGGCCGGCATCGGCATCCCCCTCCTGTTCGGCGTCACGCTGCTCTTCCTGTGGGAGATGATCTGCATCGGCCTGAAGGTTCCGACCGTGCTCCTGCCGCCGCCGTCGATGATCGGGGCGCGGCTGATGGGCTCGCTTCCGACGCTTGGCGCGGATTTCGTGCAGACCGTGATCCGCGCGGTCATCCCCGGCTGGATCATGGGCTCGCTCGCGGGCTTCGTGATCGCGCTGCTCTGCGACCGCTTCGGCTTCCTGCGGCGCGGGCTGATGCCGATCGGGAACTTCATCTCGGCGCTGCCGATCATCGGCATCGCGCCCATCCTCGTGATGTGGTTCGGCTTCGACTGGCAGTCGAAGGCGGCGGTGGTGGTCGTGATGACCTTCTTTCCCATGCTGGTGAATGCGGTGGCGGGGCTTGCCTCCGCCGGGCATCTCGAAAGGGATCTCATGCGCAGCTACGGCGCGAGCTGGTGGCGCACGCTGCTGGCGCTGCGGCTGCCTGCCGCAATGCCTTTCATCTTCAACGCGCTCAAGATCAATGCCACCCTGGCGATGATCGGCGCGATCGTGGCCGAGTTCTTCGGCACCCCGATCGTGGGGATGGGCTTCAGGATCTCGACGGAGGTCGGTCGCATGGCTGTCGACATGGTCTGGGCGACGATCGCGATTGCGGCCGTCACGGGTTCGTCCTTGTATGCCCTGCTGGTTCTGGCCGAGCGGAGGGTGACCTTCTGGCACCCGTCCAACCGGCAGCGGTAGGGAAAGCGGTTACTTCCCGCGCGCCAATCCGGACGCGGGCTCATAAGGGAGAGCGGAAATGATGAAGCGTCTCGTTGTCGGAGCCGCCCTGATGCTGGGGGCGCTGCTGCCCGCCGGCGCGCAGGAACGGGTCACCATCCAGCTGAAATGGGTCACCCAGGCCCAGTTCGCGGGCTACTACGTCGCGAAGGACAAGGGTTTCTTCAAGGCGGAGGGCCTCGACGTCACGATCAAGCCGGGCGGGCCCGATATTGCGCCGCCGCAGGTGATCGCGGGCGGCGGGGCCGACGTCATCGTGGAGTGGATGCCGGCCGCCCTCGCCGCGCGCGAGAAGGGCGTTCCGCTGGTCAATATTGCGCAGCCCTTCAAGCGCTCGGGCATGATGCTGACCTGCCGCAAGGATTCGGGCATCGCGACCCCGGCCGACTTCAAGGACAAGACGCTGGGCGTCTGGTTCTTCGGCAACGAATATCCCTTCATGGCCTGGATGGCGAAGCTCGGGCTCAAGACCGACGGCTCGCCCGGCGGCGTCAAGGTGATCAAGCAGGGCTTCAACGTCGACCCGCTGATCCAGAAGCAGGCGGCCTGCGTCTCGACCATGACCTACAACGAATATTGGCAGGTGATCGATGCCGGCCTGAAGCCGGAGGACCTCGTGGTCTTCAACTACACGGACCAGGGCGTCTCGACGATGGAGGACGGCCTCTACGTGCTCCAGTCGCGCCTGTCCGATCAGGCCTTCGCGGCCCGCATGGCCAAGTTCGTGCGCGCCTCGATGAAGGGCTGGGACTATGCCCGCGCCAATCCCGACGAGGCGGCGAAGATCGTGCTCGATAACGACACGACCGGCGCGCAGAAGGAGCCCCACCAGAAGCGCATGATGGGCGAGATCAACAAGCTCACCGCCGGCTCGAACGGCAAGCTCGATCCGGCCGACTACGAGCGGACGGTCACGACCCTGCTCGGCGCGGGCGGCGAGGCGCCGGTCATCTCCAAGAAGCCGGAAGGCGCCTGGACGCATGCGATCATCGACGCCGCGCTGAAGTAAGCGGGCCTCGGAACGGACGGGCCGTGGCGGGCCTCCCCGCCGCGGCCCATCGACTGACGAAGACCAGAGGATGCGCGCAGCATCCGCCCAAGGATCTCCGGGGGAGAGACATCATGGCCATGCTCATTCGCGGCGGCACCGTCATCAATCACGATCATTCGAAGCGCGCCGACGTCCTGATCGACGGCGGCAAGATCATCGCGGTCGGCGAGAACCTCGCGCGGCCGCGGGGCGCGGAGGTCATCGATGCCGGCGGCTGCGATATCCTTCCGGGCGGCATCGACCCGCACACGCACATGGAATTCATGTTCATGGGCACCGTCTCGGCCGATGACTTCGAATGGGGCACCAAGGCCGCGCTCTCGGGCGGGACGACGATGATCGTCGATTTCTGCATTCCCGCGCCGGGCGAGAGCATGCTCAAGGCCTATCAGGCCTGGCGCCACAAGAGCGAGAAGGCGGCCTGCGACTATTCCTTCCACATGGCCATGACCAGCTGGTCGAAGCAGGTCTTCGACGAGATGGACGCCGTCGTGAACACCTACGGCATCAACACCTTCAAGCATTTCATGGCCTACAAGGGCGCGCTGATGGTGAACGACGACGAGCTCTACAACTCGTTCAGCCGCTGCGCCGCGCTCGGCGCCATGCCGATGGTGCATGCCGAGAACGGCGACGTGGTGTTCCGCCTGCAGGAAATGCTGATGGCGAAGGGGGCCACGGGCCCCGAGAGCCACGCCTATTCGCGCCCGCCCGAAGTGGAGGGCGAGGCCACCAACCGTGCGATCATGATCGCGGACATGGCCGGCTCGCAGCTCTACGTGGTGCACACCTCCTGCCGGGAATCGCACGAGGCGATCGCCCGCGCCCGCGCCGCCGGCAAGCGCGTCTATGGCGAGCCGCTCATCCAGCATCTCGTGCTCGACGAGGACGAGTACCGCAACAAGGACTGGGACCATGCCGCGCGCCGCGTGATGTCGCCGCCCTTCCGCCCCAGGAAGCACCAGGATTCGCTCTGGGCCGGCCTGCAGGCGGGGTCCCTGCAGGTGGTCGCGACCGATCATTGCTCGTTCACGACCGAGCAGAAGCGCATCGGGCGCGACGATTTCCGGATCATCCCGAACGGAACCGGCGGGCTCGAGGATCGCATGCCCGTGCTCTGGACGGCCGGCGTCGGCACCGGCCGCCTCACCAAGGAGGAGTTCGTGGCCGCCACCTCGGCGAACATCGCGCGCATCCTGAACATCTATCCGCGCAAGGGCGCCGTCGCGGTCGGTTCGGATGCGGACCTGGTGATCTGGGATCCGGCCGCGACCAAGACCATTCGCGCCAAAAAGCAGGTCAGCCGCATCGATTACAACGTCTTCGAGGGCTACAAATGCACCGGCGTGCCCTGGATCACCATCTCGCGCGGCAAGATCGCCTGGAAGGATGGCGACCTCAGGGCCGAGCGGGGCGACGGCGATTTCGTGGCCCGGCCGCCGTTCCCGGCCGCGCATGTCGCCAATGCGACATGGAAGGAGCTGTCCGCGCCCCGGCCGGTGGAGCGCAAGATGGAGGTCGTGCCTTGACGCCCGCCGCCACCAATCTCGTCATCAATCCCCAGAGGCTGTGGGACAGCCTGATGGAGACGGCGAAGATCGGCGCCAACGAGAAGGGCGGGATCCTTCGCCTGGCGCTGTCGGACGAGGACCGGGCGGTGCGCGACTGGTTCCGCGGCGCCTGCGAGGCGCTGGGCTGCACCGTGACGGTGGATGATTGCGGCAACATGTTCGCGCGCCGGCCGGGCAAGCGGGCCGACCTCGATCCCATCTGCATGGGCTCACACCTCGACACGCAGCCCACCGGCGGCAAGTTCGACGGCGTGCTCGGCGTGCTGGCGGCCCTCGAGGTGATGCGCACGCTGCACGACGCCGGCTTCGAGACCAACGCGCCGATCGAGATCGTGAACTGGACCAACGAGGAAGGCGCGCGCTTCGCACCGGCCATGCTGGCCTCGGGCGTCTTCGCCGGGGCCTTCACGCGTGACTTCGCCTACGACCGGGAGGACCGCGAAGGCAAGCGCTTCGGCGACGAGCTCGAGCGCATCGGCTACCGGGGCACGGAGACCGCGGGCCAGAGGCGCATCGGCGCGCTGTTCGAGCTCCATATCGAGCAGGGCCCCATCCTCGAGGCCGAGCAGACGATGATCGGCGTCGTCACCGGCGTCCAGGGTATGCGCTGGTACGAGGTGACAGTGCATGGCCAGTCCGCCCATACCGGCGCGACGCCGATGCACATGCGGAAGAACGCCCTGCTGGGCGCGGCCCGCATGGTCGAGGCGATCGACGGCATCGCCATGCAGCATGCGCCGGATGCGGTGGGAACCGTCGGCCTGATGGAGGTCGAGCCCAATTCGCGCAACGTCGTGCCGGGCGAGGTCTTCTTCTGCGTCGATCTCCGCCACCCGGACGAAGCGACGCTGGACAGGATGGAGGCCGCGTTCCGCTCCGCTCTCCCCGCCGTCCTCGAGCCGCTGGGCCTCGGCTTCGAGGAGAAGCGCATCTGGAAGAACCCGGCCGTCCGCTTTCACCCCGATCTCATCGCCTGCGTGCGCGAGGGCGCCAGGAAGTCCGGTTACGGCATGCGGGACATCGTGTCCGGCGCCGGCCATGACGCGGCCTATATCGCGCGGGTCGCGCCCACCACGATGATCTTCGTGCCCTGCGCGGGCGGCGTGAGCCACAACGAGGCGGAATCGACGACGCTCCAGGAATGCGGCGCCGGCGCGCAGGTGCTGCTGGAGGCCGTGCTGGCCTACGATCAGCGCTTCGCCTGAGCGCCGGTGGCGTCAGGCGATGCCCTGTCGCAACGTCTCAGCGGATCGCCTTCATGGCGGCGACGACCTGGCTTCGGTGCTCGGCGACAAGCCCTTCGAGCCGCGCGACCCGATCCTCGTCGAAGTGCCCTTCCCGGTCGAGAATGTTGACGGTCCCGATCACCCGCGTGCCGTCGGACACCGGGATGTTCAGGGCCGCCTGGCAGCCCAGCGCATTGATGAGCGGATGGTCCTTGAAATAGGGCGCGAACTCCGCCGTCGTGTTGGCGACGAAGCTCTTCCCGCCGTCGATGACCTGGTCCGTCCAGGCATCGCTGCGCATCGGCTTGGTGCCCGAGACCGGATATTCCTCGGGGTGCGAGGTGTAGGCGCGGCGCGCGAGGCCCGCATCGCGGTCGAGCACCGTCACCGTGAAGAGCCGCGCCCCGCAGGCCGCGTCGGCCGCCCGATGCAGGGCGCGGAAGATCTCCGCTTCCTGCTGCCAATCCGTCGGGCGCGCCGCCACCGGGTCGCTCATCAGTCCTTCCTCACCAGACGGTAGTAGACGAAGTCCGACGCCGCGCCGTTGACGAAGCCCTTCACGCTGTTCGCCATGGCGATCTGCTTCACCGCCTGGAACATGATCACGAAGGGCGCCTCGTCCTGCATCGCCTTCTGCAGTTCGAGATACATGGTCTCGCGCTTCGCGGGATCCTGCTCGGAGAGCGCGGCCATCGTCTTGGCGTTGATGGCGGCCGGCGGCATCCAGGCGTTTCGCCAGGTCGTCGTCGAGGCGTATTTGTCGTCGGCGTTGTCGGCGTTGTAGGCGAAGGCCTTGGCGTTCGAATGCGGGTCGAGGAAGTCCGGCCCCCAATAGAGCAGCATCGCCTCATGCGCCCTGGCGCGATAGCGGGTGATGACCTGCGCGCCCGTGCCGGGCATGATGCGGAAGTTGATCCCGGCCGCCGCGAACGTCTGCTGCAGCGATTGGGCCATGTCGTTGAACGGGTTGCCGTTGATCACGTCGAGCGTGACGGTGATGGGCAGCTGGACGCCGCCGTCCTTCAGGATCTGCTTCGCCTTCTCGGGATCGTAGGCGAAGGGCGTGTCGGTCAGCGCGCCGGGGAAGGCCTTGGGCCAGAACGCCTGATGGATCTCCATCTGGCCCTTCAGGAAGCTGTCGGCCATGCCCTTGTAATCGACGAGATGGCGCGCCGCGCGCCAGATCGCGGGATTGGTCAGCGCAGCGGTCTTCTGGTTGAAGCTCAGCCAGTGGACCGCCGCCTGCGGATAGGTCTCGACGCGGACCGAGGGCTTGCCGGCGAGGCCGGCGACCTGGTCGGGCGTCAGGTTCTTCGCCATGTCGACGTCGCCCGCCTCCAGCAGGAGGCGCTGCGTCGCGGCCTCCGGCACGTGGCGGACGATGACCTGCCGCATGGCGGGCGCGCCGTTCCAGTAGCGCGGGTTGCCGGCGAGAGCGAGGATCTCCGACGGGCGATACTGGCGGAGCTGGAACGGGCCCGTGCCCGCCGAATTGCGGTTCAGCCAGGCGGTGCCCATGTCGCCGTTCACCTCGTTGGCCATGACCGTCTCCATGTCGACGACGGAGGCGGAGCGTGCGGCCAGGACGTTGAGGACGAAGGACGGGGCGAAATCGCCGGCGTAGCGGACCTTCAGATTGTCGCCCTCGGCCGTGACCATCTGCTCGATGTTGTCCTTGGTCCAGCCGAGCTGCGTCAGCAGGAAGGCGGGCGCCTTGTTGAGGACGACGACGCGCTTCCAGGAGCCGATGACGTCGGCGGCGCGCACCGGCTTGCCGGAGGTGAAGGTCACGCCCTTGCGGAGCGTGAAGGTGATGGTCTTCGCGGGCGCGTCGACCGTCCAGGAGGTCGCGAGGCCCGGCGAAAGCTTGCTGATGTCGGCGGCGTCGTAGCTGACCAGCCGGTCATAGACGTTCACCACATACTCGCCCGACGTGAATTCGTAGGCCGTGGCGGGATCGATGGTGACGATGTCGCCGATGTTCTGCGCCACCACGAGCGCGTCGGCCGGCGTCCTGGCCTTGGCGGGCAAGAGCGCCGCCGCGAGAAGTCCGAACGCCATCAGGAAACGGGGCAGCGGCATGATCACACTCCTGTCGGCCGGGTCGGGCGCCGGCGCTTGGTTGCGGAAGGAAGCGGCGGTTCGTCGCCCGTGCGTCGCAGCAGCCGGGGCGAGGTCCCGGTCCAGAGCAGACGCGCGGGCTCCGGCCCGTCGTTGGCGAAGGAATGAGGCGTGTCGCCCATGAAATGCAGGGCGTCGCCGACGGAGAGCACGAAGGCGGAGGCGCCGAGCGTCTGACGCACCGTGCCGCTGAGCACCACGATGAGCTCCTCGCCCTCATGGGCCACGATCTCGGATCGATAGCCCACGGGAATATGGATGATGAGGGAGGTGAAGGCGCCGGCCGGGAGGTCCGTGGTCAGCCGCTCGTAGGAGAGCGAACTGCCGCCGATCGAGAAGGTCGGACGCGCGTCCGAACGCGTGAGACCGTCGGCGGGCCGCGGCGTCGCGACGAAGCGGTCGAGATCGATGCCGAGCGCCGCCGCGAGGTTCGCCAGCGTCCCCAGGGACGGCGTCGCCTTGTCGCGCTCGACCTGGCTGAGGAAGCCCACCGAGATGCCCGCCTGGTCCGCCAGCGCCTGCAGCGTCAGCCCCGCCTTGCGCCGGAGCGCACGGATCCGCCAGCCGAAGGCCAGCGTGCCGGCCGGCTCGGTCGATGCGGGAGGATCACGGCGCAGGACCTGGTTCATGGGAGATCGCCTGGTCGGTTGACACTAGTAAAAGGTTTTTGCACTGTCAAAAAATGTTTTCCAGGATGCGCGATTGATGGCCGGGGCGGCGGCATGGCTGGAACGGCGCGGCAGGCTGCCCAGGGGGCTGGCCGCTGTCGTCGATCTTGCCGTCACCGTCGCCACCACGTTCCTCGGGCTCCTCGCCATCACCTTCGTGATCGGGCGCGTCGTGCCGATCGATCCGGCGCTCGCCATGGTCGGCGACCGCGCGCCGCCGGACGTCTACGCGGCGGCGCGGGCCAGCCTCGGGCTCGACGACCCGCTCGTCGTGCAGTTCGCCCGTTATGTCGGCGGCGTGCTTCGGGGTGACCTCGGCCTTTCGATCAGCACGGGCCGTCCCGTCGCCGAGGATCTGGCGCGGGTGTTCCCCGCGACGCTGGAGATGGCGACGCTCGGCATCCTCATCGGCGTTGCGCTCGGCGTGCCGCTCGGCGTCATGGCGGCGGCGCGGCAGGGCACCTGGATCGACCAGACCATCCGCGTCGTCGGCCTCTCCGGCTATGCGGTGCCGGCGTTCTGGCTGGGCCTCGTCGGCCTCGCCCTCTTCTACGGCACGCTGCGCTGGGTCGGCGGGCCGGGCCGCATCGACGTCTTCATGGACGGCATGGTCGATCCGGTCACGGGCCTGCTCCTGATCGACAGCCTGATCGCTGGCGATGCCGACGCCTTCCGCAGCGCGCTCCGGCACATCGTGCTCCCCGCGGCCATCCTCGGCTTCTTCAGCCTGGCCTATATCGCGCGCATGACGCGCAGCTTCATGCTGGAGCAGCTCGGGCAGGAATTCATCGTCACGGCCCGCGTGAAGGGAGCGCCGGAGCGCGTCATCATCTGGCGGCACGCCTTCCGGCCCATCCGCGTGCAGCTGATCACGGTGATCGGGCTGAGCTACGCCGGCCTGCTGGAAGGCTCGGTCATGATCGAGACGGTGTTCAGCTGGCCGGGCATCGGCAACTACCTGACGACCGCGCTGCTCAACGCCGACATGAACGCGGTGCTGGGCGCGACGCTCGTGGTTGGCGCGGTCTTCGTCGTCATCAACAAGGGGTCCGACGCGCTCTACCGCGTGCTCGACCCCCGCGCGGGCTGAGGCGCCATGACGATCGCCGCCTGGCTCCGCGCCGATGATCCCGCCTCCCGCGCGCAGGCCCGCGCCGTGCTGGCCTACCGGCAGGCGCGGCGGCTGGCGCTCAATCCCCTGGCCATGGTCGGCCTGGCCATCATCCTGCTGCTCGTCGCCGTCGCGGCGATGGCGCCGTGGATCGCGCCCTATCCGCCGAACGAGGGCGTGCTGGCCGAACGGCTGCTGCCGCCCTCCCGCGCCCACTGGATGGGCACGGACGAACTCGGGCGCGACATCCTCTCGCGCGTGATCCATGGGGCCCGCATCACCATCGCCATCGTGCTGATGGTGGCCGCCATCGCGGCGCCGCTCGGCATGGTGCTCGGCGCGGTCGCGGGGTACCTCGGCGGATGGGCCGACCGGGCGCTGATGGCGCTGACCGACATCTTCCTGTCGATGCCCCGGCTGATCCTGGCCCTCGCCTTCGTGGCGGCGCTGGGGCCCGGCATCGAGAATGCCGTGATCGCGATCGCCCTGACGTCCTGGCCGGTCTACGCGCGCCTCGCCAGGGCCGAGGCGCTGACGATCCGCAACGCCGACTTCATCGCGGCGGCGCGGATGCTCGGCGCGAGCCGCACCCGCATCGTCGGCCTGCACGTGCTGCCGCTCTGCCTTTCCTCCACGATCGTCCGCGTGACGCTCGACATGGCCGGCATCATCCTGACGGCCGCCGGCCTCGGCTTTCTGGGGCTGGGCGCACAGCCGCCGGATCCCGAATGGGGCGCCATGATCTCGCGCGGGCGCACCTTCATCCTCGACCAATGGTGGGTGGCGACCATGCCCGGCTTCGCCATCGTGATCGTCAGCCTCGGCTTCTGCCTGTTCGGCGACGGGCTGCGGGATGCGCTGGATCCTCGCCAGGGCGGACGCTGATGAGCCTGATCGAGGTCGAGAACCTGCGCGTCGCCTTCCCCTCGGCCTCGGGCCCGGTCGAGGTCGTCAAGGGCGTGAGCTTCTCGCTGGGGCGCGAACGGCTCGCCATCGTCGGCGAGAGCGGCTCGGGCAAGTCGATGACCGGCCGCGCGCTCCTGGGGCTCATTCCCCATCCGGGCCGGGTCGAGGCGGACCGCATGATCCTGGAGGGGCAGGATCTGCGCGGCCTGACGGAAGCGGGCTTCCGGCGGCTGAGGGGCGCGCGGATCGGCATGATCCTCCAGGATCCGAAGTTCAGCCTCAACCCGGTCATGCGGGTCGGCGAGCAGATCACCGAAGGTCTCGCCTTCCATTCGGGGCTGGCCCGCCGGGAGCGGAGGGCGAAGGCGCTGGAGGCGCTGGCCTCGGTCCGCATCGCCGATCCGGAGCGGGTGATGCGCCTCTACCCCCACGAGCTTTCCGGCGGCATGGGCCAGCGCGTGATGATCGCGATGATGCTGGTGCTGGAGCCCGCCGTCCTGATCGCCGATGAACCGACCTCGGCGCTCGACGTCTCGGTCCGCGCGCAGGTGCTCGACATCCTGGACGAGCTGGTCCGGCGGCGCGGCATGGGCCTCGTCCTGATCTCGCATGATCTCGGCATCGTGGCGCGCCGGGCGGATCGCGTGCTGGTCATGCTCGGCGGCCGCATCGTCGAGGAATGCCGGGCGGACCGCCTGCACGAGGCGAAGCATCCCTATACCCGCGGGCTCCTCGCGTCGGTGCCCCGCATCGGCGAAACGCGGGCGCGCCTGCCCGTGCTCGATCGCGCCGCGCTGGCGGCGGCGGAGGCGGTCCGATGATCACGGTGGAGAGCCTCACCGTGCGCTTCGGCGACGCCGTCGCCGTGAAGAACGTCTCCTTCCACGTCGAGAAGGGCGAAAGCTTCGCCCTGGTGGGCGAGAGCGGGTCCGGCAAATCGACGATCCTCAAGGCGCTGAGCGGTCAGATCCGGCGCTGGGAAGGCCGGCTGACGCTGGCCGGCGTCGCGGTCGGCGCGGCGCGCCCCGCCGCCATGGCCCGGAAGGCGCAGATGGTCTTCCAGGATCCCTACGGCTCGCTCCACCCGCGCCGCACCGTCGACGACACGCTCGCCGAGGCGCTCCACATCCACCGCATCGGCGATGTCGAGCGGCGGGTTCTCGCCATGCTCGACGCGGTCGGCCTTGCCCGGACGCTGCGCTTCCGCCTGCCGCATCAGCTTTCGGGCGGACAGCGCCAGCGAGTCGCCATCGCCCGCGCGCTGATCCTCGAGCCCGAGGTGCTGCTGCTCGACGAGCCGACGTCGGCGCTCGACGTCTCGGTGCAGGCGGAGGTGCTGAACCTGCTGAAGGACCTGCGCATGGCGCAGGGGCTGACCTACCTTCTGGTCACGCATGATCTCGCGATCGTCTCCTTCCTCTGCGACCGGCTGGGCGTGCTCCGCGCGGGCATGCTCGAGGAAACGGCCCCGGCCTCGGCCCTGGTCCCGGCCGACGGCGGGCTGGCGAGCGCCTATGGCCGCGAACTCTTGCGGCTGAGCGCATGACGGCGCGGGACGCCGGCCGCCGGATCGAGACGCCGCGGCTGCTGCTGCGGCCCCCGGTGGCCGGCGATCTCGCGGCGCTCGCGGCGCTCTGGGCGCAGCCGCAGGTCACCGCCTTCATCAGCGGCGCGCCGTCGACCCGCGAGGAGAGCTGGGCGCGGCTGCTGCGCTACATCGGCCACTGGGAGGCTTGCGGCTACGGCTTCTTCGCGATCACCGACAAACGGACGGGCGCCTATCTCGGCGAATGCGGCTTCGCCGACTTCAAGCGCGAGATCACGCCTCCGCTCGACGCCTATGTCGAGGCCGGCTGGATCCTCGATCCAGCGTCCTGGGGCGAGGGCTATGCGAGCGAAGCGATGGAAGCGGCCATCGGCTGGCACGAGCGTCGCGCCGACGCACCGGCGCTGGCCTGCATCATCGCGCCGGGCAACGCAGCATCGCTGCGTCTGGCGGACAAGCTCGGCTTCCGCCCCGGCGGCGAAGCGACATACCGGGGACAGAGCACGAGACTCTTGGTTCGGCCGCGCCCCGACAGGCAGGAGGCACAAGCGTGACGACAGGAATAGGCGGGTCGCAGGCCGACAGGGAGCTGGCGCAGATCGTCTCCGCGCGCGATCACGTGCCGGAGATCACGGTCGAGGAGCATCTGGCGCGCATCGACCGCGCGCAGCGGCGCATGCGGGAGCTCGGCGTCGCGGCCCTGTGGCTGGATGGCAGCTCCAACCTCCATTACTTCACGGGCGTCCGCCACGGCCAGTCGGAGCGCCTGATCGGCGCGATCCTGCCGGCCCAGGGGGATGTCGCCTATCTGGCCCCGGCCTTCGAGGTCGAGAGGCTCAAGGCGTCCCTCAGGATCGCGGGCGTCGTCGAGGGATGGGAGGAGGACGAAAGCCCCTACGCGCTGTTCGGCGCCATGCTCCGCGCGCGGGGCATCGCCGGCGGGACCGTCGCCCTCGACGACTTCGCGCGCTACTTCGTCACCGAACAGTTGCGCGCCTTGCCGGGCGACTGGCGCTTCGTCGCGTCGGCGCCCGTCACGGCCTGGTGCCGGGTCCGCAAGACGGAGCACGAGATCGCGCTTCTGCGCCACGCCATGGGACTGACGCTGCAGATCCAGGCCGCGGCGGCGCGCATCCTGACGCCCGGCATCGCCTCCACCGAGGTCGCGCGGTTCATCGATCAGGCTCACCGCGCCGCCGGGTTCGATGCCGGCGCGCTCTTCGCCCATGTCTCGTTCGGCGAGGCCACCTCCTACCCCCACGGCCTGCCGGGGGTGCAGACCTTGCGCGACGGCGACATGGTGCTGGTCGATTGCGGCGGCCACATGCACGGCTATGTCTCCGACATCACCCGCACCTATGTCTTCGGCGCGCCCAGCGCCCGCCAGCGCGCGGTCTGGGAGATCGAGAAGGAGGCGCAGCTCGCGGGCTTCGCCGCCGCGCGGGCCGGCGTCGCCGCCGGGACGGTGGACGACGCCTGCCGGGCCGTGATCGAGCGCGCGGGCTTCGGGCCCGGCTACAGGGTCCCGGGCCTGCCCCATCGCGCCGGACACGGGATCGGCATGGACATCCACGAGGAGCCCTACTTCGTCAAAGGCAACGCCACGGCCCTCGAAGCCGGGATGTGCGGCTCCATCGAGCCGATGATCGCGATCTACGGCGCGTTCGGCGTTCGCCTCGAGGATCACGTGGTGATCACGGCAGAGGGCGCGCAGTGGCTCACAGAGCCATCGCCTTCGATCGACGATCCCTTCGGCGCTGGCATGCGGTAGGCGGGGATCGCTGGCGGCTCTCGTGACGGGCGCTCGCCGGCATCGCCCGAGGTCCGGCGGGAGCGCGCAGGAGGCGGACCCGGGCCGAAGGCGGAAATTAAGCCGATCGCTGATGTAATTTCTCCGCAATCATCGTGGACTGGTCCGCTTTCCGTTGCATGGAGCGACTCGGCGGATGGCTGTCAGGGATCTGGCGAAGGACGATGAAGGCGAGCGATCCGGGGCGCCGGCCGATGCCGCCCGCGCGCCGGGGGCGCTGTCGCCGCGCGAGGCGCGCGACCTCCGGCGGGGCTACTCGATCAACCGCGCCTATGTCGCCATCGCCTATCTCGGCGAGATCGTGATCATCGTGGCCTCTCTGCTCGGCGCCTGGATCTTCGCCCGGAAGTACGGCGACGGCACGCAAGCCACCCTGATCATGATGATGCTGGCGCCGGCGAGCTACGCGGTGGTGGAGATGTGCCGCGTGCCCATGGCCATCGCCTTCCGCACCCAGCGCAACCTGCTGATCAAGGGCGCGCTCTTCATCGGCATCTGCTGCGCCGCCGGCGTGACCGTGAAGTCGCTGTCGCAGCTCGGCGAGCAGATGTTCCATCCCCGCCTGATCGAGGCCGTGAAGGCCGACGAGGCCCTGAAGGCGGCCGAGCGGGATCGCGCCGCCTTCGAGCGGCGGCTCGCCGATGCGGACGAGCGCGTGAAGCAGCGCGGCGCCGCGCTCGCGGCGATCGACGACCGGGCGCGCGCCCTGGCGGCGGAGATGGGCGGCATCCGCAGCCCCGCCTGCGTGCAGACCAGCTGGACCGACCGCACCGGCCGCATCCAGCGCGGGGCCCGGTGCCCGCCCGAGGATCCCCGCGGCCCGATCATCCGGGCCAACCTGGACCGGACCTCGACCGAGCGGGCCGCGGCGCAGGAGCAGCTCGACGCGGCCGCCGCGGAGCGCGCGGCCCTCGACCGCACGCCCTTCGACGCCCGCGTCGGCGAGGCCAAGGAGGCGCATCGCACCGCGATCATGAATTCGCAGCTCCACAGCTTCGCGGCCATGGTCTTCCGCAAGTCGCCCGGCGAGGTCACGGACGGCGAGATCCATCGCTTCCTGTTCGTCTTCGTCTTCTTCCCGGCGATCTTCGCCTCGATCGCGGCGACGCTGCTGGCGCTGGGCGCCGTGACCCGCATCCACGCTCCGCCGCAGCCCGTCGCGCTCGCCGGGCAGGCGGGCGCCTATGTGCTGGGGCCGCTCGCGGAGCACATCATCCGCCAGACCACGGAATCGCTGCACCGATCCGCCCAGGCCGAGGTGGCGGAGGCGGCGGCCCGCGCCGGCGGTCCCCGCATCAAGGCCGTCAGCTGAGGAGAGCCATGTCCATCGCGCTCGATCCCACGCCCGAACATCAGGCGCTCGCCGCCGCCGTCAATGCCCGGATGGCGGCCGACAGCCGCATCGTCAACGCCAAGGCGGCGCTGCTGCGGCTCGCCGGCGTCGGGGCCCTGATGGCCCTGACCGGAGTCGGCGTCGCGGCCGCGCTTTACGGCTGGTCGCTGGTGAAGGACGAGCGGCCTTCCGCCGACAAGATCGCCGATGCGCTGGTGCGCGCGCTCGACCGCACCACGCTGAAGGCGGCGGGCGAGTTCAGGCTCGCTCCCGGCTCGACGGTGCGGCTGGACAACGCGACCGTGGCGCTCGATCCGAACGCGACGGTCCGCGTCGGCGAGCCGTTGAAGCTCGACCCGGCCGCGACCGTGCGGCTCGACACCGAGCCGCGCAGCCCGGCAGTTCAGGAAGCGGCCCAGCAGGCCAGCCAGCAAGGAAGCCAGCCGGGAAACCAGCAGGGCAACCAGCCTGGCGCGCAGCCCCGCCCCACCTCCGCCCAGCTGCGCCAGGACGCCAAGCCCGGCTCGGGCGCGCGGCCGGTCACCAACTACACGATCTTCAAGAGCGTTCCGCTCGGCCAGGGCAGCGTGGTCACGGGCTGGTCCTTCAGCAGCAGCGAGCAGGCGGCGCCCGCGCGCCAGTATTGCTACTACGTCCAGGACGCGGGCGCCGACGGCGGATCGCAGGTCAAGGTCGACGTGGCCATCGACGGCCAGATGCTGCCCAATCTCAGGCCGCGCGGCTTCGAGCCTGCCGCGGCCGCGGCCTCCTGCACCTGGTTCGACGGCAAGGCGACGCGCAACTCCTGAGGCGCCCATCGTCCCCTTGCGGTCCGAGCGTCTCCCCGGGGAACGGTCGCTCGGCGACCCGAGCCGCCCTGACCGGCAAGGGGCCCGCCGCCGGCGGCTGGACTCCGCGCCAAAAGCTGACATCACTCGATCGCCATGCCGACGCTGCGCCAGATCGAGGTTTTCCGCGCCACCTTCCTGCGCGGCGGCATCTCGTCGGCTGCGGCCGAACTGAAGGCCTCGCAGCCGACGGTGTCGCGCATCATCCGTCGGCTGGAGGATGAACTCGGCACGCCACTCTTCCTGCGGGTCAAGGGTCGCCTCGTCCCGACCGCGGCCTGCGAGCGCTTCGCCGCCGAGATCGACAGGGCCTATGGGCAATTGCAGGACGCCCTGCAGCGGGCGAGCCTCAGCTCACGCGGCGACAGCCGCCCCTTCAATGTGGCGAGTTCGCCCAGCATCGGCAGGCGGCTCGTTCCCGAGGCGCTCGCCGCCATCGCCGGCAAGGACGGGCAGACCGTTTCGCTCCGCATCGTCACCGTCAGTCAGGTGCTGCCGGCCCTGCTCGACCGGGAATGCGACTGCGCGGTGACGCTGTTCTCCGTGCTGCATCAGGATGTCGAGACGAACCCGATCGGCGATGTCAGGCCGATGCTGCTCGTGCCTCGAACGTTCGACGCGGACCTGCAGCACGACCGGTGGCCCCAGACGCTCGCCGGGAGGCCATGGGTCACGTTCGAACCGCGATCCGTTCATGGCGAGGCGTTGGCGGCGATCCTGGGCGAAGCCGCCGTCACCCCGCGCCGCACGCACCTCGTGCGCTTCGCGGAGACGGCGGTCGGCCTCGTCGAGGCGGGCCTGGGCTGCACGATCGTCGATCGCTTCTCCGCCGAGACCGCGGACCCGGCGCGGGTGGCGGCGATACCGCTCGGTACGGCCCAGCGCTTTCGCGTGCATCTCCATCGGCCCGTCGGCGGCGACCACGGCGCGCTCGGTGCGCTCCTGCGCGATCATCTCTCGGCGCTGATCGCGGAGCGGCTGCAATCCATGCCCTGAGGCTATGGGCATCGGATATCTCTTGTCTTGCCTGAGCAGGCTGTCCGCTTCACTCAGACAGAAAAGGGAGGCAAGAACCATGATCGACAACGATCGTCTCACGGCGACACGCCGGACATTCCTCGGTGGCGCCATGGCGTCGGCCGCTGTTTCACCCGCCAAGGCGCAAGGCGCCTGGCCGGGCCGGCCGATCACGCTCGTCGTGCCCTTCGCGGCCGGCGGCGGCGTGGACGTGAGCGCGCGTCTCATCGCCGAGGCCCTGGCCGAGCGGCTGGGACAGCGCATCGTCGTGGAGAACCGCGGCGGCGGCGCGACCATCCCGGCGACGCAGGCCGTGGTGAACGCGACGCCGGACGGCTATACGCTCTTCGCCGCTCCCACGACGCTGGTGATCAACCCGTCCTTCCGCGCGAGCATGCCGTTCGACTGGGCGCGGCAGCTCGCGCCCATCGGGCTGATGGCCAAGCTTCCCTTCGCCGTGGTGATGCGGCCCGACGCCAGGGCGTCGACGATGAAGGAGTTCGAGGCGCTGGCGCGCGGCAGCGCGAAGCCGCTCACCTTCGCATCCGGGGGCACGGGCACCGTGGCTCATCTCGCCGGCGAACTCTTTGCAGGCCGGACCGGCGTCAAGCTCCAGCACGTGCCCTTCCGCGGCGAAGGACCGGCGATCAACGACCTGATCGCGGGCCATCTCGACGTCAGCTTCGCGACGCTGGCTGCGGTTTCGGGGCAGGTCGAGGCCGGCACGCTCAAGGCGCTGGCGGTCACGACGGCCGAACGCGCGAGGCTGCTCCCCAGCACGGCGACCGTCGCCGAGCAGGGCTACCCGGGCTACGACGTCTCCGCCTGGATCGCGCTGATGGCGCCCGCCGGACTTGCCCCCGAGATCGGCAGCAAGCTGCGTGATGCCCTCGCCGCGACCTTGGCGCAGCCCGCGCTTGACGAGAGACTGCAGCGCATCGGCGCCATACCGGCCCCGAGGGACACGGATCTTCCCGCCTTCATGCAGCGCGAGGCGGAGACATGGGCCAAGGTGATCCGCGACGCCGGCATCAAGATGGATCCCTGAGGCCGCCTCGGTGAATGCCATCCGCAAGTGCGCCACGGCGCCGGGAATCGCCGTGACGACGACCGAGCGGCCCGTCGCCGCGCAGGACGAAGTCCTGATCGCGGTCGAAGCGGCGGGACTCTGCGGCACGGATCTCCATATCGCCGACTGGACGCCGGGTTACGAGAGCATGGCCGGAAACCTGCCGGTGACGCTCGGCCACGAATTCGCGGGCCGCGTGATCGAGGGACCTCCGGACTTGTTCGGACGGCGCGTCGTCATCCGCCCATCCACGGTCTGTCAGAGCTGCAGCGACTGCGGCGACAGGCGCCACGACCTCTGCCGCAAGCGCCGCGGCATCGGCATCCATCGCGACGGCGGCTTCGCTCCGTTGGCCGTCGTGCCCGGACGGAACTGCATCCCCGTCGATGAACGGCTCGATGCGGAGGTGGCCGCGCTCGCCGAACCCTTGACGGTTGCGATGGAAGCGGTCCGTCGTTCCGGCCTTGGCGCGGGCGACCGCCTGCTCATCATCGGACCCGGCCCCATCGGCGCCTTGGCGGCGCTGGCGGCCGAGCCGCACCGTCCGGCAGCGATCGTGATCGCCGGCCGCGGGGACGAGGCGCGTCTCGCGGTGATGCGCGGCCTCGGCTTCGACCATGCCTTCGACACGGCCGAAGGCGAGCTTGAAAGCCAGCTTGCTGCAGCCGGGCTGCCGCGGCACTTCGACAGGGTGATCGAGGCTGCGGGCAGCGCGTCGGCCGTGGGGATGGGCCTGCGCCATCTCGCGCCCGGCGGCGTGTTGACGATCGCCGGCATCCACGCGCGCCCTGTCGAGATCGACCTGACCAGCCTCGTCCGCTCGCGCCAGGAAGTGCGGGGATCCTACCGCGCGGCCGTCGCCGCCTGGCCGGATGCCATCGCCCTCCTGCAGGCTGACCCGGAGCGATTCCGCCGGCTCATCACGCACCGCCTGGGGTTGAGCGAGGCCGAAGCGGCCTTCGGGTCGATGCGTCGGCGCGAGTCCCTCAAGGTGATGCTTCGGCCGGAGAGCGCAGGGTGACGGCAACGACGGCGCTGCTGCTTTTCCTCAACGACATCGAGGATGTCTCCGACGAGGCCTACACGGCCTGGCACCGGGACCATCACGTCCCGCAAAGGCTGACGGTTCCCGGCATCCTCGCCGCCCATCGGTATGCGCTGCAGAAGGGCGGCGGCCGGCGCTTCCTGACGATCTACGAGCTTGCCGCGGGCGAGGTCCTGTCGCACCCGTCGTATCTCTCCCTGATCGAACACCCGGATGCACCGACGGCGGCCATGCGCACCCACCTGAAGGGTGGCATCCGCATCGTCATCAGGCTCGACCGCGCACCGGCGGGTCCGCCTCCGACTCTGGTCGCGGTCGACGATGCTGCAGCGAGCGGCCTGGCGTGGGCCGCGGGCCCTTGCGAGCAGCCCGCGAGCGCTCATCCCCTCGCCGCCGCGGCAAACCTGCCCGATCGACTGTCACTCGTCGGCCCCGCGCCCCATCGTCGGTCCGCAGGCGACGGGATCGGGGCGGTCCCTCGCCCATGGGCCGGCGACTACCGTTGGCTGGACACGCAGGCCACCCGTTCCTGATCCCGCGCCATGTCCGCCGTCACCGCGGATGAGACGATCTGGCCGGGACCCGGAGCCGCCCTGTCGGCCGCACAATGCGAATGTCGTGCGCGGTTGCGAGAATGGCTGTACGCTGCCCGTTTGCGGAGGCATCGATGCAGATCAGGCTCGGCTATGAGATCGCGTACGAGTGCCCGCAGGACACACCCATGCTCCTGCTCCTGCGCGTCCACCCCTCGCGCGAGAACGACCTGCTCGGACCGGACCAGGTGATCACCGATCCACCGGTCCCGGTGCAATCCTACCTCGACGGGTTCGGCAACCTGTGCAGTCGTCTGACCGCTCCGGCCGGGCTGATCCGCCTCACGACGGACGCGCTCATCGAGAGCTCGCCGGTGCAGGACCTCACCATGCCGCATGCGGCGCAGGTCGATGTCCGGCTGCTGCCGTCCGAGCACTTGGTCTTCCTCCTGGGAAGCCGGTACTGCGAGACGGACAAGCTCACCGACATCGCGTGGTCGCTCTTCGGATCGACGCCGCTGGGCTGGCCGCGCGTCCAGGCGATCTGCGACTTCGTCCACAACCACATCCGGTTCGACTACATGCAGGCGCGCTCCACGAAGTCCGCCTTCGATGTGTACCAGGAACGGACCGGCGTCTGCCGGGACTTCGCTCATCTCGCGGTCGCGTTCTGTCGCGCCATGAACATCCCCGCCCGCTACTGCACCGGGTACCTGGGCGACATAGGGGTGCCGAAAGATCCTGCGCCCATGGACTTCAGCGCGTGGTTCGAAGCGTACCTCGATCACCGATGGTACACATTCGATGCGCGCCACAACCGCCCCAGGGTCGGGCGTGTTCTGATAGGGCGAGGCCGCGACGCGGCCGACGTGCCGCTCTCCAACAGCTTCGGGGCGACCAAGCTCCATACCTTTCGGGTCTGGACAGAGGAATTGAGCCCCGCAGTCTCAGCCTGATGTCGCGTCTTCTCCGCCCAGGCTCCGGCCGCAAGCGGCTCGTCCCTCGGAGGATGTGCGGCGCGGCGGGCGACGCACGGCCGAAATCCTCGCCGTCCGATCACTCCCTCTGCTTCACGGACAGGTGATCCCGGCATCCGCGCTTCGACCGCCGAGGCTGCATCCGACAGCCGATGCCGCTGTGTAGCCGGAGCGGGACGTGCGGTCCGCGAGGGAGAGATCGGTGAACAACCAGAAGCGCACCGGCGGCTTGGCGACGCTGGCTTTGTTAGCGGCGCTCATCGTTTCGGCAGGTCCAGCCGCTGCACAGCCGGCAACGGACAACATGATGCGGGACGGCCGCGCGACGACGGCCTCCCTCCGGATCGTCGCGCTCGGCGATAGCAACACGGCCGGCTTCTGGGTCGGCCGAGCCAATGCCTTCCCGGCGCTGATGGAGGCGTCGCTGCGAGCCGAAGGCATCGATGTCGAGGTCCTGAACAGAGGGATCAGCGGCGACACCACCGGCGGCATGCTGGCGCGCCTCGACGCGGCGGTTACGCCGGGCACGCGCGTCGTCATCCTGCAGGGCGGCTACAACGACCGAAGTCGGGCCGTGCCGGCGCAGGATACGGCCGCGAACATCGATGCCATCCTGGCGCGGCTCGGCGCACGGAGGGTGAGGGTCGTGCTGTGCGATCTGTCCGGCGCGCAATGGGCCGCCATCGCACGCAGGCACGGAGCCCTGCTGGTGCCAAGCAGCACCTGCTACGACGCCGACAGCCGCGGCTTCGACGGGCTGCACATGAACGCCGCAGGCCATCGGATCGTCGCGGCGCGCCTCAAGCCTGTGGTCCGGCGCCTGATCAGCCGCCGCTGAGTTTTCGCGGCCGTCGAGGATGGCCCGATCAACATCAGGCCGGCGCTCGGCGCGGGCCGGCTTTCGGCAAGGCCTTGCCGGAAGCCCTCCGCCCCAGAACATGCGCGCGTCTCTTGCTGCCGTGAGCCTAGGGTTCGGCGAGATCCGCCATGGCGCGCGGTATCTCGGCCAACAATTCGCGGGCCAGGAACCCGATCGGGCCGCATGTCTCCGCCAGCCGCCGTCCGGCCATGCCGTGCAGATAGACAGCCCACAGAGCGGCCTGAAGGGGCGCGGCGCCACGTGCGAGAAGACCGGCGACGATTCCGGCGAGCGTGTCTCCGGAGCCGGACGTCGCAAGACCAACGCCACCGCCCGTGAACGACCATTCTTCGCCTGATGGCGTCACGATGTGGGTCGACCCTCCCTTGAGCACGACCACGGCCTGGGTCAGGGCCGCCGCCTTCCGCGCCGTGCCAAGCGGATCGCCGATCACGTCCTCGCGGCGGATGCCGAGGAGGCCTGCCATCTCGCCGGCATGAGGGGTGATGACCACCCGCCCGCGGTGTCCATAGAGCTGTTCCCGCAGGTCCCGCACATGCATGAGCGCGGCTGCATCCAGCACGATGGCGGGGCCGGCGATGGCCTCGAGAAGCCGAGCCGCAAGATCACGGACGGCCGCCTCGTCCATCATGCCGGGGCCGAGGAGGATAGCGTCGCAGCGCTGCCCTCGCTCCGCAAGGATCGTGGCCGCTGCGGGATCGACACCCCCGGTCGCGGTTTCCGGCAGCGCCATCACCAGCGCCTCGGGAACGGCGAGGCCGAGATGAGGCGCAATGCTGGCGGCCGTCGCGATCTGCAACTTGCCGGCGCCAGCACGCAAGGCGGCGACCCCGGCCAGAAGCGCGCCGCCGGGCACCTCCCGACTTCCCGCGATCACGAGAACGCGTCCACGCTCGTCCTTGTCGCTGCCATGGGTCAGGCGTGGCAGGGGCAGCCCGCGGAGGAGGTCCGCCGTGACCCTATAGGCGTCGCTCATCGAGCCGCGACCGCCGCGTCCGATTGAGCCGTGACCGGGGTTCCCGCCTCTTCGAGCGGCGCCACGAAATTGTAGCGGGCCAGAACGAGAGCGCCGTGGTTGCCCCGCGTCGGGTCGAAACGATATTCGGTCAGGCCGCAGTTCGCGACATCGCGCTCGGCATCGATCGCCAGGATCTGCTCTTCCGTCATTTGCTCGACCAGGTAGCGAAGGCAGAGCACCACGACCTGGTGGCTGACGACGAGCACCCGGCAGCCGTCGAAATGGAGGCTCATCGTGTCCAAGGCGCTGCGGAGACGCAGGATCACGTCGCACCAGCTCTCTCCGCCGGGCGGGCGATGGTAGAACTTCCCGAGCAGTCGCCGGAATTCGGCCTGCTGAGGATGCAGCCGTTCGATCCCGGTTCGCGTCAGCCGATCGAGAATGCCGAACTCCTTCTCGCGCAGGCGTTCATCGATGACGAACTCGGGCGAGCCTTGAGCGACCCCTCCTGCCTGGCCGATCAGTTCGGCTGTCTGACAGGCGCGGCGATAGGGCGATATGAGCACGACGTTCGGCCGCTCGTGCTCCGGCAACATGGCGAACCATCGCCCGAGGGCGAGAGACTGCTCCGTCCCGAGTTCGCTCAGCGGCACATCCGCGTCGCGGCTCGCGATGTCGATCTCCGGCAATCCCGCCGCGTCGGCGGCCGCCCGGGCGACATTGCCGGCGCTCTCACCATGACGAACGATCCAGAGCCGGTCTGGCCAACGTTTTTGCACGGGCACGATCCTGTGGGCGGCAAACTTCTCGCACAGCACTGAACGCGCCAGATGAAACCGGGATGCTCGGAGCGGCCCGCGGCCCGCGAATTAAACGGTCGGCGCGACGTGGCGGCGCTGGACGTGCCAGCGCACGAGCTTCTCATGGGACGACGCCATCGGCGTCCTGCCGGCGATGGGCCGGCCCGAGACGTTGCTCGCGGCCGCGATCTCCGACGGCGCGGCGAGGGACCCATCGCCGTCCTCGGCGGTTCTACTGCCTTGATCCATGATGCCGCGCTCCGCGCGGCAGCCTCCTGGAGCGCCCATGACCGCCGCCAGTCCCGCGACCGCTCACATCAACGCGGTCGGCATCGCCGCTCCGCCGCACGACATGCACGACCGGTTCGTGGACTACGCGGCCGAGTCCCTCGCAGATCCGCGCGAACGCGCCCTGTTCCGCCGCATGGCGGCGCGCTCCGGGATCGCCCACCGGCGCTCCGTCTTTGCCCCCGACGTTCATCCGGACCGGCTCGAAACGACGGGCTTCTACCGCCGCGACAAATTCCCCTCGACCGCCGCGCGGATGGAGCGCTTCGCCGCCGAGGCGCCGGCGCTCGCCATCGCCGCCGTCGAGGACTTGCTCCAGCGGCTGGGACCGTCGTCCCTCTCGGGGCTGACGCATCTGATCGCCGTCACCTGCACCGGCTTCACCGCGCCGGGGATCGACGTGGCGCTGATGCGGCGCTTCGGCCTCGCGGCGGATATCGAGCGGACGCAGGTCGGCTTCATGGGCTGCAACGCGGCCCTCAACGGGCTGAAGCTCGCCCGGCACATCGTACGCTCCGATGCGCGGGCGCGCGTGCTGGTGCTGAACCTCGAGCTCTGCTCCCTGCACCTGCAGAGCCCGCGCAGCGTCGACCAGGCGCTGATGTTCCTTCTGTTCGCCGACGGCGCGGCCGCGACGCTGGTCACGGCGGAGAGTTTCGGACTGGCGCTCGAGCGCTTCTCCCAGGCGATCGTGCCCGGGACGGAGGGCGAGATCACCTGGGGCATCGGCGACCAGGGCTTCGACATGCATCTCTCCGGCGCGGTGCCGCGCCATATCGCGCAGCATCTGAGCGCCCATGTCGCCGGCCTTCTGGGACAGACCGCGATCGAGGCGATCGATCTCTGGGCGGTCCATCCCGGCGGGCGCACGGTGCTCGACGCGGTCCAGGCCTCGCTCGGGCTGCCGGAGGAGAAGCTCGCCGTGTCGCGCGGGGTGCTGCACGACCACGGCAACATGTCGTCGGTCACCGTGCCCTTCATCCTGCGGCGGATACTCGACACCGGAGGCCGGGGTCGCAACGGCGTGGCGCTCGGCTTCGGTCCCGGCCTCGGCATCGAGAGCCTCACCTTCTCGGAAGCCGCCTGAGTGGAGGCCGCCTTCTCCCTGCCCCGGCGGAGCCGCGAGCCGGAGCTGATGGACAGCGAGCCCACCGGCTACGAGAGCTTCGCCGCCTGCCTGCGCGATCTCGAGCGGATCAACCGCGCGAGCTTCGGCTACCGCCCGACGCTGTCATGGCTGGACGCGGTCGCGCAAGCGCAGGGAGGTGCGCCCTTGCGCATCCTCGATGTCGGCTGCGGCGGCGGCGACATGCTGCGGCAGGTCCGTCGCTGGTCGCGGCGGCGGGGCGTTCCCGTCGTCCTGACCGGCATCGACGTCAACCCCTGGTCGACCCGGGCCGCCCGCGCCGCGACGCCCGCGTCCATGGATATCAACTACGAGACCGCCAATCTCTTCGACATCGACGAGGCCCGCGATTTCGACGTCATCCTCAGCGCGCTCTTCGCGCATCACCTCGCCGATGCGGAGCTCCTGCGTTTCCTGCGCTGGATGGAGCGGACGGCGCGGGTCGGCTGGTTCGTCAACGACCTGCACCGCCACTGGATCGCGGAGCGCGGGCTGGAGGCGCTGTTCGGCCTTCTGCCCGTGCATCGCTTCGTCAGGCATGACGGCCCGGCCTCGGTGCGGCGGGCCTTCTCGCGCCGGGACCTCATGCAGCTGGTCGAGGCCGCCGGCCTGCCGCCGGACAGCGTCTCCATCCGCTGGCATTTCCCGTTCCGCTGGGGCCTCGGCACGAGGGCCGCATGAAGGCGGGCACCCAGAACTTCGACGCGGTCGTGATCGGCGCGGGAGTGGCCGGTTCGGCCACGGCGATACGGCTGGCGGCGGCCGGCCGGCGCGTCGCTCTTGTCGACCGCGAGACAGGCCCCACGCACAAGGTCTGCGGGGAATTCCTGAGCGGGCCCACGGTCTGGCACCTGCGCGCGCTCGGCGTCGATCCGGCCGCGCTCGGCGGCCGGCGGGTCGAGACGCTGCGGCTGGCATCGGGAGCGCGCCTCGTCGAGGTGCCGCTGCCGTTCGAGGCCTGGGGGCTCTCCCGTTTCCGTCTCGACACGGCGCTGCGCGAGCGCGCCCGGGCCGCGGGCGCCTCCCTGATGATGGGACGGACCGTCCGGCGGTTCGCGGAGGGGCGCATCGTCCTCTCCGACGGCGATGTTCTGACAGCGGACCGGATCGTGCTGGCGACGGGCAAGCATGACCTCGCCGGCCGCAGGCGCCCGGTCGCGGACCCGCGGCGGATGGTCGGCTTCAAGCTGCATCTTCGTCTGACGGAGCAGCAGACGGCGGCGCTCGGCCGCAATGTGGAACTCTTCTTCTTCGAAGGCGGCTATGCGGGGCTGCAGGCCGTCGAGGATGGCATCGCGAACCTCAGCCTCGTCATCGCGGAAGCCCGCTTCGCCGCGGCCGGGCGGGACTTCGCGGGCGTGATCGCCGCGGCCGCGCCGCCGGGCGGTGCCCTGGCCCTGCGGCTCGACGGCCACCGGCCGCTGTGGCCGAAGCCCCTCGCGGTCGCCGGCGTGCCCTACGGCTTCAGGCTCTGGCGGGAACCTCCAGGGCCGGACTGGCTCTGGCCGGTCGGCGACCAGGCCGCCGTGATTCCCTCCTTCACCGGCGACGGCATGGCCATCGCGCTCGCCTCCGCCGAAAGGGCCGCGACAGCGATGCTGGAAGGCGAGCCGGTGTCGGCGTACCGCAAGGCGATCCGCTCCGACGCGGCCCGTCCGCTGGCCATCGCGCAGGCGCTCGACGCGCTGACCTCGATGCCGCGCCTGCGTCACCTCTCGCTCGCCGCCGTCTCGTTCGCTCCCACCCTCGCCATGCTGGCGGCGAGAGCGACCCGCGTGCCGCCGCCGGCCGCAGCGGCGTAGGAGATGTGCCCGGTGTCCGGCGCCGCGACCTGGGGCGATGGTCCTGTCCTGGCCTCGTGCGGTACGGTGACGCCTGGGGCCGTCGCCACCGCGGTGCAGCTTCCCTGTCGGGCCCGATCGATGCTTTGCTGGTTGGAGAATGATGGAAGGTTAAAGCTGTGAGGCAAAGTTCGATCCTGGTGCTGCTCCCGGCTCCCCTCGCGCTCGATCTCCGCCCCCGCAGCGCAGAGGTCGAGGATACACCCCCTTGCTTGCAGGAAGCGTTGCACTGGCTTGCACGCGGGGCGGGCCCCGGCGAGGTGGCATGAGAGCGCCTCTCGATGTCGCCATCGTCGGCGCCGGCGCGGCTGGCATTGCAGCAGGCCGCGTGCTCAAGGCTGCCGGGCTTGCGATCCTCGTCGTCGAAGCGAGCGACCGGGTCGGCGGCCGGGCGCGCACGGTCGAGCATCAGGGCCTGCCGCTCGATCTGGGCTGCGGCTGGCTTCATTCGGCCGATCGCAACCCTTGGGTGCCGATCGCGGATGAACTCGGGTTCGCGATCGACCGGACGCCGCCGCCCTGGGGCCGGCAGGCGGGAGACCTCGCCTTTACGCCCGAGGAGCAGCGGGCAGCCCGCGAGGCCTATGACGCCTGGGAGGCGCGGCTCAGGGAGGAGCCGCCCGCCAGCGACTGCGCGGCCGACAGCCTGGAGGTGAACCAGCGCTTCAACCCCTACATCGAAGCCCTGAGCGGCTTCATCAATGGAGCAGAGCTCGCGCATCTCTCTGTCCGTGACTACCTCGCCTATGCCGATGCGGAAACCGGCATCAATTGGAGGGTCGTGCGCGGCTATGGCGCCCTCGTTGCACAGGCTGCCGCCGATCTGCCGGTCGTCCTGTCAAACCCGGTCACGGCGCTCGAGATCGATGGCAGCCACGTGCGGCTCGCGACGGAGCAAGGGCCGATCGAAGCCAGCCATGTCATCGTGACCGTACCGACGAACCTGCTCGCGTCAGCAGCCCTGCGCCTGCCTCCCGCGCTCGACGAATGGGCGGCCGCCGCCGCTGACCTTCCGCTCGGCCTGGCCAACAAGCTGTTCTTCCACCTCGAGGACGCCGAGGGTTTCGAGCCTGATACACAGGTCCTGGGCCGGCCCGGCGCGGAAGCGACGGGAAGCTACCACCTCCGCCCCTTTGGAAGGCCCGTCATCGAGGCCTTCGTGGGCGGAGGCACCGCTCGCGCGCTTGAAGCCGAAGGGCCGGAGGCGATGACGGCGTTCGCACTGGCCGAGCTGGCGGGATTGTTCGGTTCGGACATCAGGCGCCAGCTGAGGCCCGTCGCGCTGTCCGAATGGGGCAAGTGCCGCTTCGCAGGGGGATCCTACAGCCATGCGCTGCCGGGCCGGAGCGCTGCCCGCAAGGCTCTCGCCAGACCCTACGATGGCCGCATCTTCTTTGCCGGCGAGGGTTGCTCCGAGCAAGACTTCTCGACGGCCCATGGAGCCTGGGAGACAGGGGTCGCCGCCGCGCGGAGCATTCTGCAGCTTCATCGGCAACAGTGAGTGAGCTGGACGTCTCGTGCGGCGATCACAGCCGCGCCCACAGCTACTCGTCGCGGTCAGAGCGTTCGAAGCGGCGCCCTTCGTAATCCATCCTGTTGATCCGCATGGCGAGCATGATCGCGGCACTGACCGAATTGCGTTCGTAATGTTGTGCCATGGCGAAGGCCGTCGCGAGCAGGCGATCGATCTCCGAAAAGATCAGCGCATCGTCGGTGACGGGATCGTCGAGGTCCGACGTGATGTCGGATCCACCGGCGATGGCCGGCTGCTCGCGGCCGGGCGTCGAAGGCGCGACGGTGATCGTCGTGTGGAAATCGTCCTGCGACGACAGGATCGTATCGGGCATTGCCAGTCCTTCTGGTGCAAGTGTCAGAGGGGACAGTGCAAGATCCGGGACGATGTGCCGGCCAAGGCAGCGCTCAGGACAATTCCTCATAAAAACAGATGGTTATGGCAACCGAGGGCGCTTCCCGCTCCCATGGTGGCAAGGTTGGCTTTGCGGAATGCGAAGAACGGGTCGAGCCCGCCGCGAGCGGCGTTCCCATTTTGCAATGGCTGGCAGGTCGCCGAGCACGCGCCGCGTCAGCATTGCGGAACGGCTTTCAGCGCATCGGCCGCTTGCCAAGCCTCGATCCGGCGATAGATCGTCGAGGGCGCCACTTGAAGGATGGCCGCTGCGCGGGGGATGGATCCGTCACACAGCGCGATCGCAGCCTCGATATGGTGCCGGATCGCGTCATCGAGCGGAACGAGGCGCTGGCTGTTGGCGTCGGCCCTGCTGGCTGGACTGATCGCAGAGGCCCCCGCAGGCAATGATCGGACAGGGAGCCTGCCCAATCGATCGCCGGCTTGGGGCAGGATGTCGCCCGGAAGATCGGCGAGATCGACGACAGGCCCCTCCGACAACACGACGATGTTGCGGATTACATTCTGAAGCTGACGAACATTGCCAGGCCAGGCATGGCGGGCCAGCGCTGCTTCTGCTTCCGCGGAGAACCCCGAAAACACCTTGCCTTCCTCATCCGAGAAGCGCGCCAGGAACGCACGGGCAATCATCAACACGTCGTCCCCGCGATCCCGCAGCGGCGGCATTTCCACGGGGATGACGTGAAGCCGGTAGAAGAGGTCCTCGCGCAGACGACCCGCAGCCACTTCAGCCCTCGGATCCTTGTTGGTGGCGCAGACGATCCGCACATCGGCCGGGCGGACGAGATCCTCGCCCAGCCGCTGGACTGTCAATGTCTGAAGGACGCGAAGCAGCTTCGTCTGCAGGGCGAGGTCCATCTCGCAGATCTCGTCGAGGAACAGGGTTCCTCCGAGCGCGGACAGGACGGCCCCCTTCCGGTCCGTCAGGGCGCCGGTGAACGCGCCCTTCGCATGGCCGAACAATTCACTTTCGAGCATGTCCTTCGGGATGGCTGCACAATTGATGGCGACGAAAGGACCCTGCGCGCGCCGGCTGAGGCGATGGAGGGCGTCGGCGCAGAGTTCCTTGCCGGTCCCGCTTTCCCCGGTGATGAACACAGTTGCGTTGGAGGATGCTGCCGCCTGGATGATGCGATAGGTGCGCTGCATCGCCAGCGAACTGCCGATGAACTGCGCGAAGCCGTTGCGCCCGAAGCTTTCCCGGATGTCGTCGATCTCGCTGGCCATGGCGCGTCGCTCGACGGCATTGCGCATGGTGACGCGCAGCCGATCCGGCGAGAAGGGCTTGAGCAGGAAATCGAAGGCGCCTTCCCGCATGGCGTCGATAGCGAGTTGGACGGAGCCTTGCGCGGTCATCATCACGACGACAACGGGCAGGTCCCGTTGCTTCACCTGCCGCATGATGTCGAGTCCGTTGCCATCAGGCAGGTTGACATCGACGAGCAGGACATGCGGGCAATCCTTGTCGATCTCGGCAAAGGCGTCGTTCACCCGCGTTGCCAGGTCAACGCGATAGGCATCGGCCTGCAGAATGGCGCGGTAGGTTTCGCCGAGCGCGATCGAATCTTCGACGATCAATATCTTCGGGGATTTCGACACCTGTCGCTCCAGTTTTCGTGGCGTCGTTCAGACTTGCTCAGGCCGGTTGTGCCGAGCAGTCTGCATGCCTGTCGCGCAGGCACTGGAGCGTCCGTGCGATCTCGGCATGGAGCACGGCAAGGTGCTCCGCAAGCCTGTCGGACGGCGCATCTTCGACTGAAGCCGCTGCGGTCATGGCAAGCGGGTTTCCATACTGGCCGAGAAGCGCGGACAGCCTGTGCGCGGATCGTCGCACGGCGCCATGATCATTCTCCTCCTCCGCCAGCCGGATGCCCCGCTGCTCCAGTTCGATGTTGGCAATGGCCATTTCGAGCAACATCCGGAAGGTTGCAGGCGCGCATGCCTGCTCGAGTTCTTCCAGGCGATCCGGTTCGCTGGACATGGCTCGCACGTCCGGCCCGTCGCGGCGGTCTTCGCGTGTAACCTTTGCTGCCGCGAGATCGAGCAGGCTTGACAGCTCGGCCGGGCGGATCGGCTTCGAAAGGTGGAAGTCGAATCCCGCCGCGAGCGCCCGCTTCCGGTCCTCGTCGAAGGCCTGAGCGGTCAGGGCAGCGACCGGAACCCTGCCCCGTGCACCGGAAAGCTTTCGGATCCCTGCCACGGCGTCGTCGCCGAACATCAGAGGCATCTGGATATCGAGAATGACCAAGTCGAAATCCTGCCTGCCGGCTGCCTCGAGCGCCGCCTTGCCATCCGAAACCAGCGTCACCCGATGCCCGCGCTGTTCGAGCATGACCTGGATGACAAGCTGGCTTGCCGGGGTATCCTCCGCCACGAGGATCGTGAGCGGACGCACGGCAGCTGCCGTTGGGCGCGGTGCATCCAGAGGGCTGGCATTGACTGCACTGGTCACGTCCGGAGCCGGCCCGCAGAGCTGCGCTGGCAGCTCGACGACGAATGTCGTGCCGGATGTGTCGCTCTTGGCCAGCCGGAGCTGGCCACCCATGGAGGTGACAAGACGGCGGGAAATGGCAAGGCCAAGCCCCGTTCCGTTCGTCCGGCCGTCCGGCGACGTGCTGCGCTCGAACGGCTCGAAAATGCGCGCCTGCATGGCCTCCGGGATTCCGATACCGGAATCACGAATGGTCATCCGGAGCTGGAGGCTGTCCTCTCCGGCATCCACCGCAGACACCACAAGCTCAACGCCGCCCACCTGCGTGAAGTTGACGGCATTGCCGAGCAGATTGATCAGGACCTGCTTGAGGTAGGCCGGATCCAGCATCAACCGCTCCGGCAGCCCTTCCTGGATCTCGAATGAAAACGCGATCTTCTTCTCTGCCGCCAGCACCCCGATCATCTTGGCGATGCCTTCGACAAGGTCCCGGATATCGGTTGGCACCGGCGTGCCTTTGTCCTTGCCGGACTCGAAGCGGGCAAAATCGAGAATATTATTGATCAGGGCCAGGAGATGCGTGCCCGCATCGTCGATGCCTGCAACGAATGTCCTCTGTTTGTCGTCGAGCCGTGTGTCCGACAGTAGGTGGGCGAGGCCCAGCACGGCGTTCAGCGGCGTGCGGATTTCGTGGCTGATCATGGCCATGAAGCCGGTCTTCGCGCGGCTGGCTTCATCGGCGGCTTCCGCCAGTTTCCGCATGCGCTCGGCCTGGGCGGCCAGATCCTGCTGCGCGGCGGTCAGTTCCGCAACATTGCGCTTGAGGTCGGTAATGTCGGTTCGGATGCCGACCCGCCCTCCGTCCGACGTGCGACGGTCGGACACCATCAGCCAGCGACCGTCGCCAAGCTCCTGTTCGAAGGGCTCCGCATCCGTCCTCCGCCGGTCCAGCCTGGCCTTGAGCCAGCCGTCAGGATCGGATTTGGCGTCCTGGTACTGCCCACGCGCGATGCCGAACGTCAGCAGGTCCTCGAAGCGCGTGCCCGGAACCATCGCAGCGGCCGACAAGGCATAGATCTGTCTGTACTTGGTGTTGCACAGGACCAGCCGATCCTCGGCATCGTAGAGGACGAAGCCCTCGTTGATGGCCTCCACGGCCTCCTGGAGCCGGCTCCATGTCTCCGCCGCCTTCCTGCGCGAGCGGATGACCGAGGCGAGATGGCGCTGTGCGCGGCGTTCGGAAAAGAAGAGATGGACCAGGGCGCCCACGACGGTGACCAGAAAGAGGGACATCAGGACCGCGAGTTCCTGCTGAACCTCCTCCTGCGTCCGCTGAATCCCCTGCCTTTCCGTCCGATCCGTCATGAGCGCAAAGACCGTCAGCTGCTGCATCGGCTCGAGATGACGGCGCATGCGCGTTCGGATCTTTCCGAAATCGTCGACTGTCGGGTTTCCCGCAAGAACGCCATCGATATCCTTGAGGTCGGACATCAGGTCGTCGACACGCGCGCGCAGGTCGGCGCTCGCCTCCAGCGATCGTCGCAACGTGCCGGACCGGTAGAGCGAGATACGGCTCCAGAGAATGTCGAACCGTTCCAGGAGTCTGGCCCGGCTCTGGGGCGTATCGTCTTCGGCTGCGTCGGTCAGGGCGGAGAGAAAGAGGTTCAACTCGACTTCGGCCTGCGCCGCCGCCCAGATCACATTCTCCGAGACGGAATAGTTCAGCCGCTGCTCGATCACGCGATAGCGATTGAGAGCCAGACCCGTCATGATGGCGATGGCCGGGATCAGCATGGCCATCAGGATGTTGAGGGGGCGAAACCGCTTCTTCTGGCTGAAGACGGGGTCCGCCATGGACGGCCTGACCACTGATTGCCTGCCTAGCGCAGTTCGAGGGATCGCAACTGCCAGATCCATTTGAAGTTGTGGCTCTCGTCGCTCAATTCGCGGTAGCTGTCACGCGGATAGACGATCCACAGAGGGCCGCGATCCCGCAGCCGCAATTCGACGCCGTCGGCCTTCATCGCGAGCAGCACCGGATAGCGTCGCAGTTCCGCCACGTCCAGATCGACAGCGTAGTTGTTCACGGCGACAGCACGGATCTTCGTACCCTGCGCGCCGACCGCATCGAGCAGTTTGGCAACGGGCACGCCCGCGAAGGTCGTCGGTCGATCAGCCCAGCTATGGCTCGTCGTGATCGATCCCTCGCCCAGCGCCTGCAACATGGCCCGATCGAAGTCCGCCCGCATCGGTCCGTTGGTCTTGGTGATCCTGCCGGTGACCGTGAGGATGACCTCCCCTTTCGGCTTTTCCAACTCACCGGCACGGGCCGGAATTGGGACGAAAACACAGGCAAGACAAGCTGCGACCAGGACAAGGCGGGACATCACACCCCACATGATTTCCTCCGGATACGACCCTTTCCGCCGGACCTTTGCAAAATCGGCACCCGATCGCGGTCAACCCGCGGACAGGCCAAAAGGTTGATGGTTTACAATTACTTAACTCGATTGCCCTGCTGTGCAGGATGCTGCGGTCGAGGGCGTCCTTTGCATTCTGCAAAGAAGCCCTGCGTTGTGTTCTGCAATTCTTCGCATTTGGCGAAGCGCGGCCAGCTCCCGCGCCTGCCCTGGAAGGCCGCCGGACCAGGCGTGTTGCATCCGCTCAGCTGACGACGGCGGCTTTCGGCCAGGAAGGCTGAACGTCGTTCGCAGGCAGGCGAAAATCGGAAGGCTTCGGCCCGATCGCGTGCGAGCCGGATGCGCGAGAAGCGCATCCGCAGATCCGGACGAACGCCAGCGCCCCGTAATCCGCATCGCCGAACATGGGTCCGTCAGGCTCTGTCGCGGGCGTCGGACGCGCCCGCTGACGTCGCCGCGTTCAGACGGCGTCCCGGCGCCAGACCCCGGGCGGACAGCCGGTCTCGCGCGCGAAGAGACGGCTGAAATAGGCGGGGTCGTCGTAGCCGACAGCGACGGCGACCTCGGCCACCGGCAGCGTGGTCTGGACCAGGAGGTCACGCGCCCGCTCCATACGCCGCATGATCAGCCAGCGATGGGGCGGCAGGCCGGTCGCAGCCTTGAACGCGCGACAGAGATGATGGGGTGACAAGCCGCAGAGGTCGGCCAGGTCACGCAGCGTCGCCGGCGGTTGGCCTTCGGCGAGCAGGCGGTCGGCGCACAGCCGAACCGCCCTCGCCGTCAGCTTCTCGACCGCCACCACGGGCGGCACGCCTGACCGTAGGTAGAGAAGCAGCCGTTCCTTGATCCAGACCGTTGCCGTTTCCGCCTGCAGCCCGTCGCCGCCGCCGTCCAGTCGCCAGAGATCGTCGAACATGCGGTTCAGGGACCGGTCGACGAACATCGAGGCGTGGATGGCGCCGAAGTCACCGTCGGGGGGCAGCTCCTCGTCAGGATCGAGCGCTTGCAGGGTCGTCCAGGGGATCGAGATCACGTCGATCCGGTTCCGGTCGAGCACGATCGTCTCGGTGTCCAGGTTGGGTGGGTTGATCACGAACTCGCCGTGGCGCGTGAACCATTCGAAACGTCCCGCGCCCAGATCGAGCCGCGCCCGCGCGCGGCATCGCGTGCGCAGGATGAGCAGATCAGGCGTGGCCTTGTCGGACAGGTCACCCGCTGGCTGCCGGAGCTCGAACATCGTCATCGCGCCGATCTTCGCCCGGCGGTGAACATTGGCCCCATGCTCGCTTTCGTAGAACTCCGCGTAGCTGTTGAAGCGTCGCGCGCCATCCTGCTGATCGGCGTCGAGGTGCACCGGCCGAGCGTCATGATCCATGATCATGCCCTGGCCTCCTCGCGGCAGGCACGCAGCGCGAAGCCTGCGAAGAGCGGCGTCTGCGCGATCAACGCTTCCTCCGTCGCTTCGACCGTGGCGGGCCCCGTCGCCTATCGATCCAACTTCCAGCACGACACCATAGTCGTGAGGAAAGGTATGAACCTTTCGGTTGCGGTGCAACAAGCGCTGCCGCGGTCACCGGATCGACCAGCGATTTTTTCGCAATCGAGTCCAGGTTTCGCAATGGAGTCCTCACGCACAGCCCGGGAAGCGGCGCAGCCTGAAGCGGCACCCAGGCTCGGCGACGGCAATGATGCGCGCCGGCCGGCGGTCATGGCCCGAACCAGGGAACGAGGAGCCGCGCGACGTGAGCCGTTCATCCCTTCCACGCAGCGCAGGCGAGGCCCGGACGCCGGCCGGCATCCTTGCGGCAGCATGGGGAGCGGCGCCGGAGCGCGACTTCGGCGGCTGCGGCGACAGACCGCTCTCGGTGGCGTCCTGGCGGCTCGCCGCCGCTCACCGCATCACCGTGCCCAGCCTCGGGCATGACCTGATCTGCGTGGCCCTGTCGGCGGCGCGCCGGCATGCCTTGTGGATCGACGGGAGCGACCACGGCGCCGGCTATGCGCCGCCGGGCAGCGTGCGCATCATGCCGGCGGGCGCTCGGGCGGACATCGAGGTCGACGGTCTCGCGAGCCCCGACGGCCACTTCGCCTTCCTCCAGTTCTACGCCAACCCCAATGTCTTCGAGCATCTAGGGCTTAACGGGCGGCCTGCCCTGCGCCGTCCGGGAGCGGGCGAGGTCGACCCATGGCTCCTGGCGATCGCCAGTCGTCTGGCGGGCATCGACGGCGAGGATCCGCCTGACGAAACCGAGGCTGGGCATCTCGCCATGTCGGCGCTGGCGCGGGTCAGCGCGAAATACACCGAGCGCCCCAACGCTTGCGATCGAGCGGGCTACGTCAAGGGCGGGCTCGCGGGATGGCAGATCAAGCGCGCGCTCGAAGCCTTGAATGCCGACCTCTCGCGCAGCCCGAGCGTCGCGGAGCTGGCGGCCCTGTGCCAGCTGAGCCCGTTCCACTTTTCCCGCGCCTTCCGGCAGAGCCTCGGCCGGCCGCCGCACACCTATCTGATCGAGCGGCGGCTCGAGGCTGCGGCGCGCCTGCTGATCGAGACGCGCCAGCCCGTGACCGAGATCGCCCTGGCGCTCGGCTATGCGGAGACCGGCCATCTCTCGCGCGCATTCCGCCGCATGCACGGCGTCGGGCCCGCCGAGTTTCGCCGTCGCCGCTGAAAGTCACCCGTCGCGACAGCTTGCGCACGACGCGCAGCCGCTCCCGGTCGGCAACCGCCCCGCGCAGAGGACAGGGTCTCCGCCAGCGCTCGCATTGCTCGTGCTTCGCTTCGCCGTCGCGGCAGCCGAACTGCGCAGGATTTGACGGCAGGCCGCAGCATTCGGCGCGCGGCCCTCAAGCGACGAGGGCAGGTTGGCGCCAACAGACGCTCATCGAGGTTCCTGCCATGCTCGACATCACCACCGCGAGGCCGACGCGCAAGCCAGTCGCAAAGGGCCAGCTCCTGATCGGCGGACGCTGGCGCGACGGCGCCTCCGGCGAAACCATGCCGGTGACCGATCCCACGACCGAGGCTGCGATCACGGATGTCCAGATGGCTTCGGCCATCGATGCCGAGGCCGCCGTCGACGCGGCCCACGAGGCTTTCGAGCAAGGACCTTGGGGACGGATGCACCACGAGGAGCGGGCCAAGATCCTCTTCCGCATGGCGGATCTGATGGACGAGCGGGCCGAGGATTTCGCCATCCGCGAAGCGATGGACATGGGCATGCCCTATGCCGACTTCCGCCAGATCATCATGCCGCATTGCTCCGGCCTGTTCCGCTTCTTCGCCGGTCAGGCGATGGCGCACATGGACGGCGGCTACCGCACCTCCTACGAGCCCAACATCCGCATCCTCACGCGGCGCGAGCCGCTGGGCGTGGTCGGCTGCATCACGCCCTGGAACTTCCCGCTGGCGCTCGCCTGCTCGAAGGTTGCGCCGGGCCTCGCGGCCGGCAACACGATCGTCCACAAGCCGGCGTCCGACACTCCGCTCACCGCTCTCGCGCTTGCGCAGGTCGCGCTGGATGCCGGCGTGCCGGACGGCGTCTACAACCTGATCACCGGACCGGGCGGCGTCATCGGCGACGCGCTCGTCAAGTCGAGAAAAGTCAGCAAGATCGCCTTCACGGGCTCGACCTCGGTCGGCATGAACCTGATCCGCAACGGGGCCGACACCATCAAGCACCAGACGATGGAGCTGGGCGGAAAGTCGCCCAACATCGTCTTCGCCGATGCCGACATGGACGCGGCGCTTCAGGCGGCGTTCTGGGGCATCTTCTGGAACAAGGGCGAGGTCTGCGTGGCGGGCAGCCGGATCCTCGTCGAGCGCTCGATCTACGACGCGTTCGTCGAGAAGTTCTCGGCGATGGCCAAGGCCGCCGTGCTGGGCGACCCGCTCGATCCCAGGACGCAACTCGGGCCCATTGCGACCAGGGCCGAGTACGACAAGATCCTGCGATACGTCGAGATCGGCAAGCGGACGGCGAAGCTGACCGCGGGCGGAGGCGCGCCGAAGATCGACGGCCGGGGCCTGTTCATCGAGGCGACCGTTTTCGCCAACGCCACGAACGACCTGCAGATCGCCCAGGAGGAGATCTTCGGCCCTGTCGTGCCCATCATTTCCTTCGAGGACGAGGACGACGCCATCCGGCTCGCCAACGCCACGGATTACGGCCTTGCGTCCGGCATCCAGACGTCCGACCTCGGCCGCGCCCTCAGGCTCGCCGACCGCATCAAGGCCGGCACGGTGTGGCTGAACACCTGGCACAAGTACCATCCGAACGCGCCTTTCGGCGGCTTCAAGGCGAGCGGCTACGGGCGCGAGCAGGGCGCCGAGGCACTGGAGAACTACACCCAGTACAAGACGGTCTGGGCGAACCTCGGTTGATCGACACGACAGGGACGGCCGCCAGGCCCTCCTGACGGGCACGGCGCGCCGCCTCAGCCATTGCCCACAGCCAAGCCCCCTGCGTCGCGGGCGTCGCGCAGGCCGTCGACAGGGCCGCTTCTCGCCATAACGGAGACCATCGACATGGACGCGATCCTCGATCTTCCACGAGACCTTCCGCAGCACGACTCCGCGCCGCTGAGCCCTGTATCCGCGCGGACGGTCTGCGAATGGCCGACCGGCACCTTCGTCGAGAACCTTTGCCCGCTGGCGGACGGATCCTTCGCGGTCTCGGTCCTCAGCGAGGCCCGGCTCGATCAAGTCTGGCCGGATGGCAGACGCAAGACGCTGGTGCAGTTCCCCGCGCCGCCGACCGGGCTCGTCCGTCAGGGGCAGGCGCTGTTCGTAGCTGTGGGCTTGCCGGACAAGGCGCCCTGGACGCTCTGGCGGGTCGACCTCGTGGATCACTCTGCAGAGCCTCTGTTCGAGGTGGCTGGCGCAACCTTCCTGAACGGCCTGGCCTGGTTCGCGTCTGATGTCCTGCTCGCGGCCGAGGCCGCGGAAGGCGCGATCCTGAGGCTCGATGTCGCCGGCCGTCAGGCCTCGCCGTGGCTGAGGGACGAGCGGCTCAGCCGCGCTCCGCAGGCGCCGTTCCTGCCGGGAGCGAATGGGATCAAGGTCTTCGACGGCGGCGCCACCATCTCCTCGAACGGCCGGGCGCTGCTTCTGCGAGCGCCGATCCGGGCCGATGGCTCCGCCGGTCCGCTGGAGACGGTCGCCGAGCGTGTCCGTGTCGACGATTTCGCCTTCGATGCCGACGGCGACTGCTATCTCTGCACCCATATCGGCCATAGCGTCGACCGTCTGTCGCGCGATGGTGCGCGCGCCTCGCTGGGCGGGCCGGCGCAGGGGCTCGCCGGCTCCACCGCCTGCGCGTTCGGCCTGGGCTGGAACGACCGCGACGCCCTGTTCGTCACCACCACCGGCGGCATCATCGGACCGGTCGGCGGCGTCCTGCAGCCGGCGAAGCTGGTGAGGCTTGCGGTCGGAGCCCCGGGCGCTTCTCTCGGTGGAGACCGGCCATGACCTGCGTCCTGATGGTTGTCACCAGCGCGGGGCTGATCGACGGCGCACCAACCACCGGTGTCTGGTTCAGCGAGTTCGCCGAGCCCTACGACACGCTTGTCGAGGCCGGCGTGGAGGTGACCGTCGCCAGCCCGCGGGGCGGCCCGGCGCCGATCGATCCGCGCGGCTATCCGAGACGGGAGGTGATCGCCTCCGCCCGCGACGCTCTGGAGCGGCTCAACGCGACGAGACCTCTCGCCGGGCTCACGGACGAGGGCTTCGACGGCATCTTCATGCCGGGCGGTCACGGCCCCATGTTCGATCTCGCCGCGCATGGTCCGCTCAAGACGCTGATCGCGGCCTTCTGGAACGCCGGCAAGGTCGTCGGCTCCGTATGCCACGGCCCGGCATCGCTGCTGAACGTCGTGCTGCCCGGCGGCGTGACCTTGCTCAGGGGGCGCCGGGTCACCGGCTTCACGCATCAGGAGGACCGGGAGGACGCGCTCTTCGACCATATGCCCTTCTCGCTCCAGGACCGCATGGCGCTGGAGGGCGCCGACTTCGTCGAGGGGCCGGCGCATGCACCCCACGTCGAGGTCGATGGCCGTCTCGTGACCGGCCAGAACCCGCAGTCGGGCAAGGCCACGGCCGAGGCGTTCCTGGGAGTGCTGCAGAGAAGCGCGCCATGAGCATGATGATCACCTGCGCGATCGCCGACGGCGCGCTGCCGATGCTGCAGGCGCTGCGCCTTCGTCATCTGCGCTACATCGAGGCGCACAAGGACATGATCCGGATCGGCGGGCCAACCCGCGCCGAAGACGGGTCGCCCCAGACCATGGTCATCGTCCTCGCGACCGACGATCCGGGCGAAGCCGAGCGCTTCATCGCCGCCGAACCCTACAATGCGTCCCGCGCCGTCTTTGCGTCCGTCGTGATCCGCTCCTGGTCGCAGGTGCTGCCCGAGGAGCCGGCGGGAGCGCTGGCCGCGGCCATCGAAGCGCAGGAGCGGAGCGAGGCCGGTCGATGAGGCGTCTCGCATCTATGATCGCCGACATGGCCGGCCGGCCGATCGCCGCCGCAGCAGAAACGGTGGGCGAGGTCTTCGGGCCGCGCACCGACCCCGCACCCGTAGAAAACGACAAGGAGATCAGCACATGAAGATCGGAATCATCGGCGCCGGCAATGTCGGCACGGGTCTTGGCAAGCGCCTTGCCGCAGCGGGCCACGACATCGTCGTGAGCTTCGCGCGGTCGGCCGACAGGGTCGCCGCCGCGGCCGCCGCGATCGGCGGCGGTGCGCGCGCGGGGACGCCTGACGAGGCGGCGAAACACGGCGAGGTCGTGATCCTGGCGACGCCCTGGGCGGCCACTCTCGACGTGGTGCGGAGCGTCGCGCCGGCGCTCGCCGGAACGATCGTCTGGGACGCCACCAATCCGCTCAAGACCGACATGAGCGGCTTGGAGATCGGAACCACCACGTCGGGCGGAGAGGAGGTGGCGAAGCTCGTGCCGGCCGCCCGGGTCGTCAAGGCCGTGCCGCCCTTCGCCGAGGTGCTGCATTCACCGGCGATCCGCGTCGCAGGGAGGCAGGTGGGCGTGTTCGTCGCGAGCGACGACGCCGGGGCCCGCGCCACGGTGCTGCGACTTGTCGCCTCCATCGACGTCGAGGGCGTGGATGCGGGACCGCTGAGCCTCGCGCGATACACCGAGCCGCTCGGCATGCTGCTGGTCCAGCTCGCCTATGTCCAGGGCTTCGGCGCGCGGATCGGCTCGTCGCTGCTGCGGGAGGCCACGCCGGCCAAGGCCGCGGCCTAGGAAGATCGAGCCAGCGATCCCCGCGGTCGGGATGGCATCCGTAGCTGGCGAGGCCTCAGGGGTCCCGGCAACCGGCCGCCATCAGGACAAGCGGCCTGGTGGGCCTGGCGGCGCCTCAGGCAAAGCGCCGTCCGATCTCGCCGACTTGCAACAGCAAGACGTCATTGGATTTCGCGAGCGACGCGGCGGAGCGCGTGAAGGTCGAGGTCGCGATGACGGCGGCGGCCTCCGCGCGGTAGTGCCGGCGGGCGGTGGCGATTTCCTGGACGGCCTTGTTGCCGACGGCTGCCGACTGTCGCTTGCACTGGATGACAAGGCGCGCCCTGCCTCGCTCAGCGATGATGTCCGCCCCTTGGTCGCCCGAGGGCGGGGTCACCTTGCAGCGCCAGCCCAGGACCCGCAGCCGCGCCGCGCACCAGTGTTCGAATTCGTGGCCGTCGAGGGGAAACTGCTCGGCCGGGACGAAATGGCGTCGGTAGGCTTCGAGGGCTTGGCTGGCGATGCCAATGAGGGTCAGGATCACGAGGAGGCCGCCCAGCAGCCATTCGCTGGCTGCGCCGACGACGGGCCTCATGATCTCGGCCGCCATAAAGAACGCGACAAGCGCAAGTGACAGCACGAGAAGGGTCGTGTTCGATCCGCCCCGTCGCCTCCGTGCCATGATCCGCTCTCAGCCCCGCCGCGCCATGGATGCGCTGCGCATCCTCCATCTTTCGTCAAGCGGAGCAGGCAATGCAAGCGCGGCTGGAAAGGTCTTGTGCACATCGGCCAGGAGGGCGGGCGGCCGCTCCACGGGCTCGCGATGGGAAGCGTGCTCGAGGAGAGGCAGGGCGGCTCTCCTCCAGTTTGATTTATAATCTATTTTTTTTGTCCCGACGTACTTGGGCTGCGCTTAACTGCGCGACAGTCATTCAATTGTGGCGGCCACCCTGCGGTGTGATTGTTTTGCGCAGGGAGGACGGCCATGAGAAGTCGTTTTTGGCAAAATGAGAAGGGCAGCATTGCTGTAACCTTCGGAATCGTCGCTGTGCCCATGATCATAGCGATGGGCGCCGCTGTTGATTATGCGCGTGCATCCGGCCAGCAGACCGCCATGCGGGGAGCCCTTGATGCGGCCCTCCTGGCTGCCAAGCGAACGAATGACCCGAGCCAGCGCGAGCCAGTCGCGCGGCAGGTGTATGCCGCCCATCAGTCTCCGGCGCGGACAAACGAGCGGCTCACGTTCTGGACCAGCAACGGCCGCTACTACGGGAAGGCCGAGGCCGATGTTCCCACCACGATGGGCAGCCTCCTCACCCCCAAGATCAAGATTTCAGCGCAGGCTGCGGCCAGCGGCGGAAATGGCATTGTCTGCGTTCTGCTGCTCGCACCCACCGGAACGGGGCTGTCGATGGGCTCTTCGTCCCAGATCACGATGCCGGGCTGCGAGGTCCACGTGAAGTCGGTCTCCGATCGCGCCGTGATGCTCAACTCGAGTGCGGCGGTCGTATCCCGCTCGCTCTGTGCCGCGGGCGCGATCTCGGCTGCCAACAACCGCGACAATTACTTCTCACGCTGCCACACCATTGACGACGTCTGGGCCGCCAAGATGCCGAAGCTCGCTGCAGACAATGTCTGCCGGTATGACGGGCGTCTGTACAACAACCGCAATCTGCCGCCGCAGACTTTGGAACCGGGCGCGATCTGCAACGGGCTCGATTTCGGCAACGCGGCCACGGTGACGTTCACGCCGGGCATCTATCGCATCCGGGGCGGCGCCCTCCAGTTCGCCGGCGGCTCGCGCGTCATCGCGGAAGGGGTGACCTTCTATTTCGAGGATAGCCAGAGCATTCTCGTCCTCGGCAACAACAATGGCGCAGGCAACGTCCGGATCTCCCTGTCGCCGCCGACGACCGGTGTCACGGCGGGCATCACGATGTTCGAGGCCCCCGGCATCCCGACGCCGTCCAGCATGACGCTGGTATCGGCGGGTGACCTGGTGACGGACGGTCTGTTCTACCTGCCGAGCCGCGATCTGACGCTCAACTCCTCATCGGCGATGACGGCCCGGAAGATGAACATCGTCGCACGCACAGCCACCTTCTCCTCCTCCTCGACGTGGCAGGCCGAGCCCATTCCGCAAGAGAACCTGCGCGGGACAACCGGCCCGCTGACGCTGGTCGAGTAGCTCACGGAGCAATCGTGGAGCGGCAGCCTGTCCTTGCGGGGTCGATCCGCTCGACGCTGATCAGGAAGGGATACTGGGACTCATCATCGAGTGCCGCTGGCCGCTCGTCGAAGGCGGCCAGCGTTCGGCAAGGACACCCATTCTGCAAAAGGCCAGCAGCGGGAGTGCGCAGCGACATCCACATCCACCGCTCGCCGCCTTCTGAAGCCCTGGGGCACTCGCATTGCAGAAGTCAGGCGCGCAATGACCGCGCTGGGTCGCGGACGAGACGTGGGAACAGGGGGCGCCGAAGGCCAGCTGCTGCTCAGGTTAGCAGCATGACCGTTTGGCCATAGCGAGGACCGCAGCCGATCCCGCAAACTTGTCGGTGCCCTTGAGCTGAAATGGGCGACGACATTCAGTGCAAAGCCGTCGTTCGCGGGCCGACCTTCACTCCCTCAATCGTGCGCTGGATCCGGAATGACCGCCCGGAATGGCCTGGAGCCGATCTCCTCGCCCGATACGCGATCAATCGCGATGGGCTCGAGATCCAGCCCCGTCGCCTCGTCGAGGTAACGCACCATCGGGCCATGCGACCGATGTTTCCTGCTCCACTGTGCGACGAGCATCAGCACGGGCAGCAGGTCGCGCCCGGCGGTGGTCAAACGGTATTCATCGCGAGGCGGGTGATCCTGATACCTGACCCGCTCCAGCAGGCCCTCGGAGACCAGCTGGCCAAGGCGGTTCGTCAGAACCGTCGGGGCGATCCCCAGGCTTTTCCTGAACTCATCGAAACGCGTCGAGCCACCCAGCGCATCCCGAAGGATGAGCAGGCTCCAGGCGTCACCGAAGGACTCGATGCCGCGGGCAATCGGGCAAGGGTTCTTGGCGTCCATGGTCACTTTCTTTTTGATATTGACTCGCTACGAAACGCATAGTAAGTCACTATCGAAATGATATCAACCTTGAGCGGAGACACCCCGATGACAAGCAGCAACCCATCCGTGGCCATCGTCACCGGAGCCTCGACTGGCATCGGGCGCGCTACTGCAATTTCCTTGGCGAAGGCCGGGTACCGGGTCTTCGGAACGAGTCGAAAGCCGGTGGCCGAAGGCCCGCTCGGTGTCGAGATGCTGGTGTGCGACGTCACGAGTGATCAATCGGCGGCTGATCTTGTCGCACAAGTGATGGCGAAGACGGGACGGATCGACGTTCTCGTCAACAATGCCGGGCTGGGCATTACCGGTGGTGCGGAAGAGGTTTCGGTCGAGCTGGCCAAGACGCTCTTCGACGTGAACCTGTTCGGCACGTTCCGCATGATCGGCGAGGTCCTGCCGATCATGCGTCACCAGAAGAGCGGCCGCATCATCAACATCAGCTCAGTTCTCGGCTTCATGCCCGCGCCATTCATGGCCCACTATGCGGCATCGAAGCACGCGCTCGAGGGATATTCGGAGTCATTGGACCATGAGGTCCGCAGCTTCGGCGTTCGCGTGCTGCTGGTCGAGCCGGCCTACACCCGAACCGCGTTCGAGGTGAACGCGATCCAGGCGGATCGCTTGCTCCCCGATTACGAGTCTGGTCGAACGAGTGCCGACATCGCCATGCGCAAGGCCATCGCGTCCGGCGAGCCCCCGGAGCCTGTTGCGCAAACGGTGCTGCGGGCCGTAGCGGCGAAGACGCCCAAGCTGCGCTATCCCGCCGGCAAACTGGCGCGCCAGGTCAGCATGCTGCGGCGGTTCGTGCCGGACGTCCTGTTCGACAAGAGCCTGCGCAAACAGAACGGCCTTCCTCGTTGTTAGTATGTGAGCCAATCCTCTAGCTCTTTGCGCGCGCAAGCGTCAGGATCCAGCGGGCGTTCAGACGCCCGCTCCGAAAGCGGCCATTGAAGCTTCAATGAAAGCGGTATCCATCGGCTTGCCGGGTCGCGAGAAGTCGAGCGTTACACCTCGGCATAGGCCCACAGATCGAGGTCACGGCTGACGGACTCCGAACCCTGGTCGACCCTTATCGTCTTCGGATAGCCTTTCCGGGCCAAGACCCTTTCGCGCGTCGCGACGACGTCCTCCGCGCCGCCTCCCAACCAGAGGAGCAGGCCCATGACCGAGATTTCCCCGGCTCTACGGCAGATTGACGTTGATCGCATCGGCCCGGTTTCCATCCGCGACGGCACCAGCGATTACGCGGTCTTCGAGCAGATCTTCCGCTCGGAAGAATTCAACATCAGCACCGCCCCGCAATTCGCCTGGATCCGCGCGGCCTACGACCGGCTGGTCGCCGCCGGCGAGACCCCGCTCGTTGTCGATTGCGGCGCCAATATCGGGCTCAGCGCGCTCTACTTCGCATCGCATTTGCCGGCAGCGCGGATCGTCGGCATCGAGCCCGCGCGAGACAACGCGGAGTTTGCGCGCAGGAACACGCAGCACAATCCCCTGATCGAGATCGTCGAAGCCGCCGTGTACGACCGGGAAATCGGCCTCGAGTTGGTGGACCCCCATGCCGAAAAGTTCGCCTATCGGGTGCGGGAGGCAAAGGCCGGCACGCAGGGCGCGATCGCCGCCGTCACCATCGACGGCCTCATGCTGCGGTTTGGCGCCACGCGCAATCTCATCGTCAAGGTCGACATCGAGGGTGGGGAAGACACCTTGTTCCGCTCGAACACGGGGTGGCTCGATCGCACCGATCTGCTCATCGTGGAGACGCATGACTGGCTGTTCCCGGGGCAGGGCACCAGCCGGACCCTCTTCACGGCCATCGCGGGCCGCAAATTCGAAGTGATCCAGAAAGGTGAGTATATCTCGTTCTTCTTCCAGTGACGGGAGCAAGTCTCCGCGCTGCAATGCCCGATGACGACAAGCGACAGGGGGGCTGTTGTCCGATGCGTGCCGAACAAGACATGGATTATATGCTGCAGCTCGTTCCCAAACCGGACATCGCGTTCGATGTTGACAGCGAGCAGGCGATCGGCGTCGACCTGACCGTCGCCGTGATCAATCTTCCGCATCGGACGGACAAGTGGCACGCCATCTCGCAGCGCATGGCGGCTATCGGACTGAACAAACTGATCAGGGTGCCGGCGGTCGAGGGCGCCCGGTTATCGCTGGAGGCCATTCAACCCCTGTTGAGCCAACCGGCCGCACAGATCGAAGCAGCCCCACAGAGCCATTTCGCGCTCACGCGGCCCGCGATCGGCTGTTTCCTCTCGCATATCGCCACCTGGCAGTGGATGATCGCCAACAAGTTGCCGCGTCTGCTGGTCTTCGAGGACGATGCCAACCCGGCCGCGAGTTTCGACGCGGAACGATTCCGCAGCATCCTCGGCGCCATCTCGCCCAAGGCCGGTCTGGTCTTTCTCGGGCGTGCCATCATGAATGGCATGGCGGAAGAGCCCCAAGGCTCGGAACTGGCGCGGATCTACTACTTCAACGGGACCTTCGCCTATCTGATCACGCCTGCAGCCTGCCGCACGCTGCTCCCGGCTCTG
>JAESGM010000284.1_pt1 | contig 72012 bp, 35 predicted proteins | sample 9269721 | NCBI WGS metagenome assembly JAESGM01 (sample SAMN15720920, study PRJNA650825) | algae metagenome | isolation source: Komarekiella atlantica HA4396-MV6 and co-occurring heterotrophs from... | place: USA: Theobald House, Kauai, HI | collected 2009-07-29
GGAAATTGGCCGGTGAAACTTCGAAAAGCTCGGCTCCCAGGTGGTGGTCGGCGCCAAAGATTTCACCAATAATATAAATCAGCCGTTGCTCGCGGCTCAGGCACAAGAGCATGGCCGTGCCGCACAGCAGGCGCACTTCTTCCACTTCCGCTTCACTGACCGACTCGAGCGGGTCTTCGGAGACAAACCCGCTCAGGCTTTCGGGATCTTTTTGCATGCGGACCTGCCAGACCGCATCGGTCAATATCGCCGCGTTGGTTGTCAGCGTTCGTCAGTACCCAACACTGATGATCCTTGGTGGACTTTCCTCTGACGCAAGAGCGGCCAGCACAAAGCGCAGCTATGTAACAAAGCGCATATGTATGACAAAGACCATGGGTAAGATAAACCACTGACAAAGACGGTAAACAGGAGATGAAAGGCAATTATTGTTAAATTTGAAATAAATTTAGAATTTATATGCTTATATTTGGAAAGTCCTGATGTGATTACTGGCTTAATTCAACGTAGAAACAACTACACCTGCAGCAGCACCCAAAGCAAAATGCCATATGGAAGGCAGTTTCAAATACCAACCCGATGAGCAAATATGGCGAGCCTTTAAAGAGGGAGACGAGTCGGCGTTTGATTATATATTTGAAAAGCACCTGCCCCTTCTGTGTAACTATGGTCGGAAATGCACAGCCGATACCGATTTGATTGAAGACTGCATTCAGGATTTGTTTGTAGAGATCTGGGAGAAGAGAGCCGTATTGTCCGATACCACCTCGATCAGGTTCTACCTTTTCAAAGCGCTGCGACTGCGGATTACGCGTTCGGTGGAGCGGCAAAATCGTCTTCGACCAAAGGAAGCATTCACTGACGGATTGTTTGAGCAGAGTACGGATTCGTATGAGACGGCCCTGGTTGCCGTCCAGACCGATCTGGAGTTGAAACAGAGCTTGCAGCAGGCGATGGCCCAACTGTCTGAGCGGCAAAAAGAGGCGCTTTCACTCCGGTATTTCAACCAGTTCAGTTCTCAGGAAACAGCCTCGATTATGGGTGTGAGCGTAGAGTCAGTCTACAAACTGATCTCGAACGCGCTGGCGGTGCTGCGCAAATACATCCGCAACATTTACCTGTTGCTCGTTATTGTGTCTGCTTTCCAGGTTTGCATTCTTTGAAGCTTACCGCTTTCCCTGCGGGTTTTGTTCTCTTTTAAGCTTTGTTCTCCTAAAATATTATTGTCCCAAAATACAGTCATCTTCCGGTAAAGACCGGTCTTGCAAGCCCAGTTAGTATTGCAAGACCGGTTCGGCTTGCATATGGAAAGCAGCGGCAGATGAGTTTTGTACCCGAAACCGGGGCATTCGTATCGCCGGGGCATCCACCCTAAGGTAATATATTAAGGTAATCCATCAAGCCGGGCGTGTTTTGAATCTGAGCCAGTGTTAATGGATCATTGCGGGCGGGCAAAATTTTTTTCTAAAAAATCGGGAAGAAAGCACAACTTTCCGCTTTTCTTAATTGAAGGCCTTCACCAGCGTTGTCTTTACCAGTGAATTTTCTTTGAGCCGTATCGCTTTGGGCTCACCCTGTCTGGTCAACAGAGAAACCGTTAGTCTTTGGTCGGCCAGGCAGGGTGCCTGCACGTGGGTGGATGCGCTTGTATGATGCCTTGTCATAATGCCTGGTTACAATAATGCCAAGCTACGGTAAAGCATACCTTATCAGTATGCTGGAAACGATTGCCCGACAATACAGCTTTGGAATCATTTTGAGAAACCAAGTGGCATCGAACGTGACAAGTAACATCAAACGTGTGTGGCATTCAGCCGTTTGCCACTGCGATGGAATACCAAGTACAGGTAAGGCCACCAACGGGTTGAGTGATACGATTGCCTTACATATGATTGTCTTACATACGATTGCCTTACACACCTTAATTGACCTGCGTGCCATGGATTACCTTGGATATACTCCCGAAGCGTTGGCAGCCGATGAGTATTTTGTTCGTTGGGTGCTGCTTTCCGACAAAGAAACCGAGTCCTTTTGGAAGCAGTGGGCCTTGCTTGATGCTGACCGGGAAAGAATCATCCAGGAGGCCAGGGAGCTAGTCCTGCTTGCCGCCGAGGCTGGCGCTGCCAATACGGATGGTGCCAATACGGATGGTGGCCATGTGGCAGCCGAGCCTGCGGCTACTGACCTTACGGGTGCACATGCAGCGACGGATTCACACATCGAAGCGCAAATGGGACGCATTCGACGCCGGGTCTACCAGCGGATCGGCCGGCAAGCGGACAGGCCAATGGAAAAGGACAGGCCAATGGAAAAGGACAGGTCAATGGAAATGGACAGGCCAATGGAAAAGGACAGGTCCGTGCGTGAGTTGTACAATCCCTTGCTTTCCCGCCCGGTTTACTGGCTGGGTGCGGCGGCGGTACTGGTATGTGTCCTTGTTTCGGTTCTGGCCTGGCGCAGCTACCGGCAAAATTATGGGATGAATTCCTACCAGACCGCTTACGGTCAAACCCGCAAGCTAAGCCTGCCGGACGGCTCGGTGGTAGTGCTCAATGCCAACTCCCGGCTGCGCTATCACTTCCCGCCGCAGACAAATACGCCGCGGGAAGTCTGGCTGGACGGTGAAGCGTTTTTCACCGTAACCCATCAGCGCAACAACCGGTCTTTTGTTGTGCACAGCGGGCAGGTGGCCGTGGAAGTGCTTGGTACTTCTTTTAACGTGTGGCAGCGAAAGAATCAGGCCAGGGTGGTGCTTTGCAGCGGCAAGATCCGCTTGCGGGTAGCTGACAATGCACCACTGGTGATGCAGCCCGGCCAGTTGGCCGTTGTGGATGCGAAAACGCCCCCCCGGATTGACCGTGTGGCGGACACAAACGACTACACGGCCTGGAAAGAGAACAAGCTGGTATTTGATCATTTGCCGCTCAGGCGGGTGGCCAGCCTGATCGAGGAGCATTACGGCCGGCGTGTAATTCTGACTGATTCGGCCCTGGCCGACCAGCAACTTACACTCAAGCTGCCCAGTGATGATCTGGATTTGCTGCTGACTTCGATTGAAAAACTCTTCCCGGTAAAGGTCATTACCGGGAAGCAAACCATTGTCCTTCAGAAAAAGCCACCCCTTTAAAAACATTTCATTTAATAAAACCACAACCGCATGAGTAGATTTCTACCCGCGGGAGGGTACTTCCTGTCTGGGAGGTTCTCCTGCCTGGCTATTGCCTTTCTGTTTGCTTTTCTATGCCAGTGCTGGCTGGGCCGCGGCCCCCGCGCCCAAACCTTTGGCCAGTATCTGAGTACTCATTCTGCGACTACCCTGGCTTCTGGCGCCACATCCGCCGAATCGGGACCGGTGCAAACCAGCCGCTCACTGCGGCAAGCCCTGTCGCAACTGGAGGCGCGATACCGAATCACGTTCGGCTATTCGAACAACCTGATCGACAACCAAACGGTATCCAACGAGAATTGGCTCAAACAGCCCACTGCTGAGCAGGCGATCCGGTCGCTGTTGGAGCCCTTTCAGCTCACGTTTGAGAAAGTGGGCAAAAACACCTTTCTGATTTTTTCCAAACCGTTGCTGCCCGCCTCCCCCACCAATCAAAAAAGCGGCCGTACCGACGCGGGTTCCGCCGGGAGTCCATCCGATTCGCCTTCGGAGGGTGGCTTTGACCGGTCAGCCGTTTTCACCGTCAGTGGGAGGGTGGTCAATGAGGCCGCAGAGGCCCTGCCCGGCGTGAGCGTTTTGCTCAAGGGAACCTCGGTGGGCACGGCCACCAACGCCGAGGGCAGGTATTCGCTCAACCTGCCCGACGGGAACGGAACACTCATTTTCTCCTTTATCAGCTATACCACCGAAGAAGTTGCCGTCAACGGCCGGACGAGCATTGATCTGACCATGCTTCCTGATATCAAAGCCTTGGGTGAAGTGGTCGTGGTCGGTTACAATACCCAGAAGAAAGCAAACCTGACCAGCGCCGTCTCCACCATCAAAGGCGAGGTGCTGGAAAACCGACCGGTGACCAACGCGCTCAATGCCTTGCAAGGCACTGCTACCGGTGTGGTGGTGCAGCGCAGCACCGGCCAGCCCGGCAACGAGCAATATTCCATCCAGATCCGGGGGCTGTCCTCGGTCAACGGGGGACGACCGCTGGTATGGGTGGACGGGGCGCCTGGTTCGCTGGACAATCTCAATCCCAACGATATCGAATCGATCACCGTTCTCAAGGACGCCGCCGCTACGGCCATCTACGGCGCACGGGCGGCGGGCGGTGTAATTGTGGTTACGACCAAACAGGGCAAATCCGGTAGAATTACAGTTGACTATTCGGGTCTGTACGGCTGGCAGAAGCCCATCCGGATCCCGCAGCGGCTCAACTCGTGGGAAGAGGCCGAGATGGCCAATCTCTCACGGGCCAACGCGGGGGCGCAGCCCGCTTTCCGGCAGGAGGAGATTGACTGGATGCGCGACCCGGCCATCAATTATGTGGTCAACCCCTCCAATCCCAACGAATATTTGTATTACGACAACATCAACCAGATTCCGTTGACCATACGCGAGTACACCCCCTCGCAAAACCACAATCTGTCCCTGCGCGGAGGCGATGAGAAATCCAACTTCTTCGTCTCGTTGGGCTATTACGGCCAGAACGGAATCTACAAGGTGGGCAATGACAAGTCAGACCGTTACAACGGGCGGTTCAACTTCCGGCGGCAACTGAGCAAAACCTTCAGTCTCGATGCGCGCCTGGGTTACAACCAGCGGCAAACCAACGCGCCCAGCGCCGGTAGCAGCGGCGATTACGGCATTCTGATGGCCCTGTACACCTCGCGGACCAACAATGCGATTTTCCTTCCCGGCACCGACGGCACCCGTTACGCGGCAGGTACTTCGCTGAATACCTCCTATCCGCTCTTGCGCGATGGTGGCCGGCAGAATTACCGCTCCGATGAGCTCAACGCGGTCATCACCCTGCAGGCGGCCGAAGTGGTCCACGGGCTTACCCTGCGGGCGGTGTACAGTCCACGGATGGTTTTTGAGCGTAACAGCACCTTCAACCGCACGGTGATGCGCTACAACCTGGCCGGACCCGCCAGTCCACTCAACTCGCCGAACAACCTGGAAAAATACCGGACCACCACCCAGACCAACTCGCTGCAGTTTCTGGCCGATTACGATTGGCGACTGGGCGAGAAACACAGTTTTCACCTATTGGGTGCCTACTCGTACGAAAATTACCGCTACGATTATTTGTGGTCACGGGTGGAGAACCTGAGTTCGAATGATCTGACTTCCATTAATTTCGGAGACGCGCGCACGCGAAACCTGAGTGACAACATCCAGACCTGGGGTTTGCTTTCCTACTTCGGCCGGCTGAACTACAATCTGGACGAGCGCTTTCTGTTTGAGTTCAACTTCCGCTACGACGGCAGTTCCAAACTCGCCCCGTCCAACCGCTGGAAACCCTTTCCTTCCCTGTCGGCCGGCTGGCGGGTGAGCCAGGAACACTGGTTTGCCGGGCTGCGGAATCTGGTGGACGAGTTCAAGATCCGTGCCTCGTGGGGCAGGGTGGGCAATTCGGACGGGGTGATTGGCAACTACGATTACGTACCGTTGTTGCAACGCGGACCGGATTATCCTTTCAACGACCAGCGCGCCCTCTCGTTCAGCCAGCAGGTGCTGGCATCGCCCCAGAAAAGCTGGGAAACCATCCAGACCACCAACGCGGGCCTTGATCTGGTTTTGCTGGCACAGCGGCTCAGTGTAAGTGCCGACTATTTTGTCAAACGCAACCGGGACATGCTGGTGCCCTTGCAACTGCCGGCCACAATCGGTATTCAAACGTCAACTTATAACCTGGCTTCCTTGCGCACCTGGGGCTGGGAAGTGTCGGTGGGCTGGAAAGGCAAGATTTCACCCAATGTCAGCTATTTTGTCAATGGCAATGTTTCCGACTACAAAAATGAAGTCACCTCCTACAACGGGCAAAAGCTTGTCCAGCAGGGATTGAACCGCATTGTCGAGGGACGGCCGTTCAATTCGATCTACGGCTACATTGCCGAGGGGTATTTCCAGACGGCCGACCAGGTCAAAGAGCACGCCTTTCAAAACAATGTGACCGGCGCCGGTGATCTTCGTTACCGGGATCTGAACAACGATGGCCAGATCAACGTGGGCAACAGCCGTGACGGGGACAGCGGCGATTTGGTCTACCTAGGCAATACCCTGCCCCGGTACACGTACGGTTTTAACTTTGGGATGAATCTGAAAGGCTTTGATTTTTCGGCTTTCTTCCAGGGCGTGGGTCAACGCAATCTCTTGCTCCCACCCCAGCAGACGGTAGCCTTTTATGAATCCTGGCGCATGCCCTGGGACATTAACACCGATTACTGGACACCGCAAAACCCGGATGCCCGTTTTCCACGTCTGTTTCTCAACGACCGGCACAACTCCCAGGTATCTTCACACTGGCTGGCCAACGGCAGTTATTTGCGTTTGAAAAATTTGCAGATCGGCTATACCCTGCCCCAGAACCTGACCCGGAAGGTAAGGCTGGAGCGCGCGCGCGTTTTCTTTACCGGTCAGGATCTGTTCGAGATCAGCCGCATATGGAACAAATATTATGACCCGGAAGTGCCCAGTTACGAGGCGCCTTCGGCATCCAACGGCTTCAATCCCATCCAGTATCCGTATCCTTTCTTTCGTACCTACAGCATGGGCCTAAACCTGACTTTCTGATCGAAAAGCAGTCAGGACCGGTAAGCGGTGCTTGCCGGCAGGCATCCGATGACGGGCAATCCGATGACGGGTAATCCGATGACGGGTAATCCGATGACGGGTAATCCGATGACAGATAAAAGTAAAAAATCACGTATTCAAACACCTATGCCTAATACATACCCTTACCTACGGCTGACCGGACTGCTGGCAGTCTTATCCGCCTCGCTTGCCTCGTGCAACCAGCAGCTGGACCTGCGTCCGGAGACAAGCATCTCTGACGCTTCGTACTGGAATAAAGCCAGCGATCTGCAGCAGGCGGCCAATGTATTTTATTTCTCGCTGCCCCCGATTGAGAGCAACGACAATTCGACCTGGTCAGACGATGCCTACGGGCTGGGACCCAACACGATCAGCAACGGCTCGCGCATAGTGCCCGGAACGGATGGAACCTGGAGTAACAGCTACGCGCTGATTCGCAACTGCAACAACCTGCTTGAGAAAGCCGGACGGGTGGCCGACCCACCCGCCGTTGCCCGCTACCGGGGCGAGGCGCGGTTCTTTCGGGCCTGGGCTTACTTTGAACTGGTCAAACGTTACGGGGATGTGCCGCTCGTCCTGCGTACGTTTGACATCACCGATACGCTCTTGTACGCCGCCCGCACCCAGCGCGGTGTGGTGGTGGACACAATGTACGCCGACCTGGATTTTGCCATTGCCAATCTGCCTGAGGCCGCTTCACTTGCCAATGCCGATTACGGACGCGTTACCAAAGGCGCTGCCCTGGCACTGAAGGCGCGCGTGGGACTGCACGAGGGTAGCTGGCATAAGTTTCGTGGTACGGGCGAGCCGGCCAAACACCTGGCCATTGCCCTTGGCGCCAGCGACCAGCTTATCCAAAGCGGGCAGTACTCGTTGTTCACCTACGCGCCCAAACCCGACAGCAGCTACTATTACCTGTTCCAGTACGCGGGCGAAGGGCGGGCCAACCGGGAGAATATCCTGGCGCGCCTGTACGGGCAAAACCAGCAGAACAGCATCCAGTCGCACCAGTTTGTGCGCTCCTACCTGGAGGGGGCGCGGATCACGCCCACCCGCGCCCTGGTCGATTCGTACCTGTATTCGGATGGATTGCCCCCCGAAAAGTCACCCCTGCGGCAGACGCCGACCGGCTCCATGTCCGAGTTTGAGAGCCGTGATCCGCGCCTGGGCATGAGTGTGTTTAACCGTAATGCGTGGTTTATCACCAACCGGTATGTGCCCAACTTTATCTTCTCGCAGACCGGGTACCAGGCGCGCAAGTATTTTATCGTCCAGGACTGGGCTCCCAACATCAGCTTTGTGGATAACATTGTCATCCGTTACGCCGAAGTGCTGCTGATCAACGCGGAGGCCAACTATGAACTGAACGGCTCGATCTCCGATGAGGTGTTGGATAAAACGATCAATCTGATCCGCAAGCGGGTCAACATGCCTTCGCTGACCAATGCTTTTGCGGCGGCCAACGGACTGGACATGCGTCAGGAGATCCGGCGGGAGCGGCGCGTGGAACTGGCCCTGGAGGGTAGTCACCGCTACTTTGATTTGCTGCGCTGGAAGACTGCCGAGACCGAGCTGCCCAAACCGGTGCTGGGCGTAAAGTTTTTTCCTGATGAGTATCCAGGGGTGACCCGTACGGTAAACGATCAGGGATATGTGGTGGTGGAAGACGCCTCCCGGAGAAGCTTCAACGCCAGCCGGGACTATTTGTGGCCCTTGCCCAGCCGGGAGACCGGCCTGAATCCAAACCTGAGGCAGAATCCCAACTGGGCTCCATAAGTCAATGCCAACAGGCGGCTCGTTCGAACAGGCAGGCTACCGGTCAGACCTGTATTCAGACGGATTGACCTAATGATTTTATCCGGCTGAACTCAACACGTTTCCATGCTCCTTGTGCGGCTGCAAAGCGGAAGCCGCACAAGGATGCACGGCTATATCCACCCGAAAATACTATAAAAGGCTTGCCCTTGAAAAACAGCAAATCGATAAAAGGACTTAACTCTTGGATACACCCGGTGATAACTAACGAATCTTTTTCCGCATGCCCGATCCAAACGGCCATTGCAAAAGACGGGCGGCTACCAGCTTTGTCGCTGGCGGTGGGTTGCTTGACGGGTTGCTTGGTGAGTTGCTTGATGGGTTATTTGTTCGTGGTAGGTTGCCCGCTTGCTTTTGGGGCGGATGCCTGTAAAAAGAACATTTGTAAGACGAACACCTATGTGAATGCGTCGGTGATGGACGTGTTTTGGCAACGGGACGATCCCCGCCAACAGGGAACACAGGTATCGCAGGGTCGATTGCCGGCTTCCCTGAAAGAGCTTTGCCGGACTCGGCCTGAAACGATACATGGCTTGTTTGATGCCCTTGACCTGGATCACCCGGGACTTGAAAAGACCCGTGCAGCCGTTAAAGCAAAAAATTGGCCCCTGGCCTGTCAGGCATTGGTCAACTATTATACCCAAGGCAAGAGTGCTTACCACTACCGTACCCGGACAGTCACCCGTGCCGCCATTGTCCAGCCGGAGGCAGACGCGGTTCTAAGCGATACCTTTACCATCCAGCGGGTGAAAGCCCGACAGGCCAGGGCAGCGGACAATCGGCTCGATTGGCACTACCTGGGTCCGAACAATGACCGGGAATGGGGATTTTTCATCAACCGGCACATGTTTTTCAACACCTTGCTGGATGCCTACCGAAAAACGGGCGAGGACAAATACGTACGGGGGTTCAACAAGCTGGCTACCGAATGGATTTTGGCCAATCCCGTTCCGGCCCAGGGCCAGGAAAGTGTTACCTGGCGCCCGCTGGAAGCGGGCCTGCGGATGGCCAATGCATGGCCGCAGGCCTTCTTTGGCTTTATCAGGGCGGACAACCTGTCACCGGTGACAATCATCCTGATGCTTTCGCAGGTACCTGACCATGCCCGTTACCTGATTCGGTACCACGCCAGCCGGCACAACCACGCCATCATGCAGATGAACGGGCTGGCCAGCGCCGCCTTGTGCTGGCCCGAGTTCAAGGCCTCCGACCAGTGGTATGCCTACGCGGTGCGACAGGCCTTGCAGGAGCTCGAACTGGAAGTATATCCCGACGGTGCGCAGAAAGAACTCTCGGGCAAATACCACCGGGTGGCCCTTACCTATTTTGCCCAGCTGGTGGAAAAAAGTAAACTCGCCGGCCGGAACCTGACGCCCCAGTTCAGCCAGGGTTTGGAAAGGATGTACGCCTACCTGGCCTATACCATCCGCCCGGACGGGTACGGGATGCTCAACAACGATTCGGACCTGGATTACAATGCCGATATGCTTAAAACCGCCGCTGACACCTACGGCCGAAAAGACTGGCAGTATATCCTCACCCACGGCCGGCAGGGGGAAAAGCCTTTGGTGGGCCCTTCAATCCTTTTTCCCTGGGCGGGGCAGCTCATCTCGCGCAGTGACTGGGGAAGCAATGCCCATTGGTCCAGTTTTGACGCGGGGCCCTGGGGAATAGCCCATCAGCAAAATGACAAGCTTCATCTTTCCGTTTTTGCCCATGGGCGGGATCTGCTTGTCGATGCGGGCCGGCTGTATTACAAACCCGATGCGTGGCGACTGTACATGAATCTTTCCAGAAGCCATAACGTGGTGCTCGTTGACGGCAAGGGGCAGAACCAGTACGAGGATCTGGCTGAGCAACCCTTGGATCCTGCGCATTACCGGACCGGTCCGGAACTGGATTTTTGCATAGCTACGTATGAAAACGGATTCGGTGATCAATGGGACAAATACCCTCCTTTCCAGTATCATTCGTCCAAGGGATCGATTGCCGGCAAACACACCCGGGCGGTGGTGTATCTGAAAAACCGGTTCTGGCTCGTCTTTGACCGGATTGAAACCGACCAGCCCCGGTCGGTTTCGCCCCTGTGGCACTTTCATCCCGACTGCAGCGTAAGTGTCAACCAGCAAACGGTAAGCACCACCGATGCGGGCAAGGGTAATCTGAGCATCACCCCGCTGGCCGGGTTTGACTGGCAGCTTGAGCTGGTCAAAGGACAGACGCAGCCGCAGATTCAAGGGTGGTACAGCCAAAGCTACAATTGGAAACAGCCCAGTACTTGTGCCGTATACACGGCCAAGGTTGCGCCAGTGGCCGAATTTGCCTGGCTTATCTTGCCTGCCGGAGGGCAGGTGCCCGCGGCAGAGGCCCAAATACTTCCCTCACCAGCGGGCACGGTGCGGGTCAGGGTACAAATCAGCGGACAAAGCCCTGTGGAAGCGGCCGTGCGGCTGAGCGGAAAACAGACAACCGCACTTTCGGATGGTTTGCTGCTAGACGGCTTGTGTGCAATCGTAAGGGCAAACAGGCCCCCACTGGTGGTGCACGGAAAAGTCACCAACGCAGAAGGCAAACTGATTGCCTGGGATTAAATCCGGGCTGGCTGGTAAGTCAACCTAATGGACACAATAAAACGATCACTGGCTGAAACACCCAAAGCGATAAGACAGTAAAGCGATAAGACAGTTAAGACAAAACGGTCAAATAGTTGAAATCATTTCAAACGACTGCGTTTTTGTCTTTGCAATGTATGCTTGTTTTCAATATCTGGGGAATCCTTGTCGTCCGATCAGTCTGGCAGTTGGTATGTCTGGCAGTTGTATCGGGTACAGGTGCTGGTACCTTTCAAGGAAAAAACACGTTGAATTTCCAAACCCGTCCAATGGTAAAAACAATGGCGCGGAAAACTAGCTGCATTCGTAAGAGTATCAATTAAGAGTATTAATACAAAAACCGGTCAAACAAAAACCGGTCAAGGAAAGCAGATCGTATAAGATCGTATACGCAAGTTAGGCATCCATTGAATTTTCACCATAACACAGTTGGCTACTGACAGTTGGCTACCGGCTGAAAAATCTGACTGCTGAAAAATCTGACTGCTGAAACGGTCCAAGTCTGGACAGATGGTTGTAAAAACAATGCGGCCAACGCATTTACGCTACGGTAAATCTTTTTTCCAGAGGAATCACCGGAAAAATCTGATAAATTTAGATTCCATTTACCTGTCGCCCCCCACCTATCGCGCACCAGCTGCCGCCCGTCACCTGTCGCGAAAATAAAGTTGAAGGAAACACATTCATATAAAACATGGTCCCATGAAACACAGTCGCAGAAAATTTATCAAAACTACCGCCTTGAGCTCGGCGGCAGTCGCCATGGGCGGGCTGACCCATGCGATGAGCGCGCGCAGCTACAAACGAATCATGGGCGCCAACGAGCGGCTGCACCTGGCCATTGCCGGATTGGGCCGCCGCCTGGATGCGTATTACGCGCCTGTAGCCCTGAAGTCGAGTAATGTCGAGCTGCTCTACCTGTGTGACGTGATGCAAAAGCAGCGCGAGTCGGCCTTGCAAAAGTTCGGCCAGCACATCGACTACCGGCCCAAACTGGAAAACGACATCCGCAAGGTGCTCTCGGACAAGGATGTGGATGTGCTGATCAACGCCACTCCCGACCACTGGCATGCGCCCGGTACCTGGCTGGCCGTACAGGCGGGCAAGCACGTTTACGTTGAAAAGCCGTGCGGCCACAACCCCCGGGAAGGGGAGATCCTGGCCCTGCTGCCCGGCCGGTACGGAAAAGTCATCCAGATGGGCAACCAGCAGCGTTCGGCCGTTGAATCCATCGAGCTGATCAGTCAAATCCACTCGGGAGCGATCGGTGAGCCCTACAAGGCCGTCGCCTTTTACGCGGCCAGCCGCGGGGAGGTACCCCTCGCCAAACCCGCACCTGTACCCGATGGACTGGACTGGGAGCTGTTTCAGGGGCCCGCTCCCCGGCAGGCCTACCGGCACGATACCTGGGATTACAACTGGCACTGGTACGGCTGGACCTACGGTACGGCCGAAGCGGGCAACAACGGCACCCACGAGCTGGATGTGGCTCGCTGGGCCCTGCAGGTGGAACACCCCCTGCGGGTGAGCGTAGAGGCGGCCAAGCGTCATTTCGCCACCGACGGCTGGACGATGTACGATACGATGGAGGCAACCTTCCGCTTTGCCGGCGAGAGGGTCATCAAGTGGGAATGCCAGTGCCGCAACGGCTACCAAACGTATGGTTCGGGGCGGGGGGTGATCATTTACGGCACCAACGGCTCGGCGTACGTGGACCGGGACGGCTACCGGCTTTACTCGCGCGAGGGGCTGTTGACCCGCGAGCGGAAAGCCCGGAGCGTCGAGGCGGGCACGGCCCTGGGCGGGGGAGGGGACATGACCACCCGGCACGTGGTAAACTTTTTCGAGGCTGTCCGCGGCAAGGAAAAACAGAATTCGCCCATTGCCGAAGGGGTCAAAAGCGTATTGCTTTGCCATTTGGCCAACATTGCCTACCGCACCGGCAGTGACCTGGTTATTGATCCGGCCACGGGACGGATCAAGGACAGAAAAGCGATGAAACTCTGGAGCCGCCAGTACGAGAAAGGCTGGGAGCCGCCCATTCGTTAGTCGGCTTACTGTGTGGTTGGCTTACAGTGTAGCTGGCTTGTAGCAGTTGGCTTGTTATACTGCTTGTGTCTGCTGCTTCTGCCAAGCCGTTAGGGAAAAACATTTTCCCGCATTCCCAAAAATCAGGTGCAGTTGGGGTGTGGCCAGGGTAATCCTGCTTGTTTTCAAAAGTGAATTTTCCATTCCGATAGGATTGTTAATGTGAATAATGGGGTTAAGCAATCGTAAGTATCTGATCATGAGGCACAAAAACAGCCGGTTTACCTTCATAGAAGCAATAGGCAATCAATCCAGAGAAAATAGGAAATAAAGCATTGAACGGATTGCGGTGACGGGTGTGCTCTACATCCAGCACTGAAGTGAGCATAGCATTGACCGAGTCAATGACGGCTCACTTTTTCAAACGCAGTTTGTGGCTCAGGCGCATGAGCTTATTGGCCATCCTGGCTTTGAGCTTGGTCACGATCTGCAAACCTTGTTGGTAGAACTGCTCGAATAAACGACTCGTATAGCCTACCTGATACGTGTGTAACCAAATCTGGGTAGTCATCGGCTTATCGCCATAGCATTCTCCTTTCAAGCCATCTAAAAGCGTGTGCAAAACCTGATGGTTGTTATCCGCTACATTGGCAGGCGTCAAAAGAAAATTAACAATTTGTCCTACATTGGTAATGACAATCTGAAACGTTGTAACGTCTTCGGCTGGTGCAGTTTTAAACCAGTGAATCGTATCTGATTCACTAACCAGCCGGTGGATGATTTTGCTCGTGTAGCGATGCCTTCAAAAACGCGGTGGGAATGAATCCTTCGGTTGTGACAGACAGGCAATTGTTTCGAGTCAATGAAATACAAACCCGTGCGTTGGCTTTGCAAAGTGTAATGGTGTAAAAAGACGTATAAACCAGGCAAGATCCGTAAAAGCGAAAACACAAAACGCTCATAGCTGATTTGTTTGGGAAAATAGCTTTTCAAGGTTAGCTGGACCATATCTCGGTAGTGATATTGGAAACATTTGCATCCCATGCGGTAGCCCCCATGCGGTAGCCATTAGCCTGAGTAATGATAGAATACACAAATGCTCATCATTTCACTTTCACTCATGAGCGGTTTTTCCAACTGATTGGCAGTAAATTGTTCGGGCTTGCTTTGCTTCCATGCATCGAGCCTCTTACAATCGAGCCTCTTACAGAAATCATCAATGGCAATGAATATCTCAATGAGCTTTTTTTCTTTGTCTTCGCTGAGTATACATCTTCGCTGAGCATACATCTTCGCTGAGTATAAGGGTTCAAAGTTTAGCCTGGGTAGTTTGGTCACTACAAAATTGCTAAATCTTTGGCCCTTTTGCTTTACTTAGTTGCATACCCCGTTATTCACGTTACATTTAAATTGTGATAACCGGGCATGGGGTACTACAGTATCGACCCGAACAGGAGCCTTTGTTTGTTCACCACGTATAATTTTGAAAGGATTGGGTGATACATTGGGTGATATTATGAGACTGTCAGACGTTTGTCCTGTATTGATTTTTGTGAGCAAACACCCGTAGCCGTCAGATCTGGTGGCTACCTTGAATAATGGAAAATGGCTGTTGCCAGTAGGTGTTATGTTTGGTGAACCGAACCTGCTTCCAACAACCATTTTCCTTTTTCTCGGACAATCATTGAACAACGATGTGACTTTTCAGGCGATTGGTAGGTTTTTACCTTGTCCTTCATTGAATTTTCACTTCCCCCGAAGATACTGCCGAAACGCAAAAAAAGCCCTGTGCCACCCGTTCAGACTCCCCGGAGATGTTGCGGACATTACTTTCGGTATTGGAGGGAACGGTGGCAAACAGCCCGCTGTTGGTCATCTCGCTTTGCGCCTGCGAAAGAAAATTGTAAGCTGACCCGCTTATGGACCATATCTCCACTCTCACCTGGTCGCCGGGTTGGTAAGGTGGCTCGTTGTCAATGGCCTGTGGATTGATTTGCTCGGCAATCGGCTGAATGAACGCCTGGTTGTTCAGCCCGGTATTGGCAAAGCCTGCATCGTAAGCCAGGTTGATCTCGCCGGGCTTGTTAAGATAACTGCCGTTTTTATAAGTCCTGATCCAGTAGCAGTTGCCCGTTTCGGGCCGGTCGCGGGCAACCAGCGTGGCCCAGTAACCTTCCTGCCGGTTCAATTGCGGGGCGCGTTTTTCGTAGGTAATCGTTTCTACAGCAACAGTCGGATTCAGTCGCGAAACGGCCTGGTAGGTTTGCCCCTGGTAGACCACCTGCAAGGTATAGGTGTTGCCGATTGTACCAAAAACCGCGTTTTCCGTGGGCATCCACACGTAGTCGCCGTTGTTGTCCGGGTCGGTAAATTCGTACAGTTTGCCCTCGTTGTCCTGCACCGTCACCGTAGCCCCGCTGACGCGCGGCGCCGGGTTGTTGTCCAGGTAAGAGGCAGTGAGCCGCAGCTTGATGGTTTGCTCTCCTGGCTGGTCGGTAAGCCAGGCATCTACCACCAGCCGGGGCGGTGTGCGGTTCAGGTTTACATCAATCACATCTTCGCAGCTGCTCAGTGCCAGCACTACTGCCAGCACCATGGCCAGCGATGCGGTAAACAATCTCAAAGCGGCCGGTATTGTTTGTCTTTTCATAGTTCTCAAAATCGGAAAGTGGTTAAGCAATTGAGCCATGGTTTATGTTTCATATTTAAATATCACCTGATTTAAATATCACCTGACCAGGGATTTACGATTGGTCAAACACCTGGTTACTTTGAAAATCCGGGTACGATCAGAACTTGAAATTAAATGCCACTGACGGGATGAATGAGCCCACAATCGAGTACTGCACTGCTTCGGTTTGCCCGGTATCGGGGTTAGACCGGAAGAAAATGGAATACGGATTGCGGCGGTTATACAGGTTATAGACCGAAAACACCCAGTATTTTTCGAACGTCCGGCCGAACAGCTTACCCGGCTTTGTCTGCAGCGTGGCTGAGACATCAAGCCGGTGGGAAGCCGGTATGCGTACGTTGTTGCGGCTGTAGTCACCGATGTACGGCAGCGAGGTGTAGCCCTGAAATTCAACCCGATCGGTGGGGAAAGTGGCCGGCGTGCCCGATTGCAGCACGAAGTTGGACGAGAAACTCCAACGTCCGTTCAGCTGCAATATAGCCGACAGGTTCAGGTTGTGCGTGCGGTCAAAGCGGGTGGGATACCACTCGTTGCGGTTGACGCCGTTGATTTGCCGCTCGGTGCGGGCCAGGGTATAACTGAGCCATCCGGTAAGCCGCCCGGTATTTTTCTTGATGTACAGTTCCAGACCGTAAGCCCGGCCCTTGCCGTACAGCACTTCGCCCTCGATGTTGTCATTGAGCAGCAGGTTGGCGTTGGGGATAAAGTCAATCTGATTCTGCAGATCCTTGAAGTAAACCTCTACCGACGCCTCGTAGGTATTGTCCTTGAAATTCCGGAAATACCCCAGGGCTATCTGGTCGGCAATCTGCGGCCTGATGTTGTTGGTGCTGGGCGTCCACACGTCGAGCGGCGAGGACGCGGTGGTATTTGACAGCAGGTGGATGTACTGCGCCATGCGGTTGTAACTCGCCTTGATGGAACTGCTGGCGTCTACCTCATACTTTACCGAAAAGCGCGGCTCCCAGTTGCCGTACGTCTGGATGGATTCACCGCTGCCGTACGTGGCAGTGTCAAGGGGCGTGATGGGGCGGGGATTTTCATTGAACCGGTACTGCGGCCGCCCGGCGTAGGTGTACGCACGGCCCCTGCCCAGGTAATTCCAGTACGAATACCGCAGTCCGTATTGCAGCGACAGCCGGGAGTTCAGGGTTTGTTCGTTGGAAACAAACAGGGCACTTTCCAGGGCGTACTTGTTGTCAAGGCCAAGCCGGGTTTCAACCCCCTGGTTGATCGACACGGCCGAGCCCGGCCGGAAATCGTAGAAAATGGCCTGACCACCGAAGGTAATTGAATTCCGCGTGTTCAGGTACCAGTTAAACTCTGGCTTGACGCTGTAGTTGATCACGTTTGACTTCCAGTCGAAGGAGTTGTTGCTCTGGGTAAACTCGAGCCGGTAGTCGTAATTGGAATAATGGAGCGTGAGGTTAGAAAACAGTTTGTCGCCGTAAATGTGGTTCCAGCGGAGGGTAGCCGTAGCGTTGCCGTAGCCGTTGCCAAAAAGACCACGCGCCCCAAACTGGTCCCGGCCGAGGTAGCCGGATAAGAACACCTTGTTTTTCCGGTCAAAATCCCAGTTGGCTTTGGCCGTCAGGTCGTAAAAATAAAGCTGCGCGCCCTGCTGGGTGGCATTCAGAAAAGGGCCGGCCAGCACATCTATGTAAGACCGGCGGCCGGCGAGGATAAACGATCCTTTGTCTTTCTTAAGCGGTCCTTCTATGGACAAACGACTGAAAATGAACCCAATGCCGCCGTTGGTCTCGAATTTCCTGTTGTTCCCCTCCTTAAGCCGCACGTCTAAGATAGACGACAGCCGCCCACCGTACTGGGCCGGAATGCCCCCTTTGATCAGCTTGATGTCTTTGACCGCATCCGGATTAAAGGCCGAGAAAAAGCCGAACAGGTGCGAGGTGTTGTATACGGTGGCTTCGTCCTGCAGCACCAGGTTTTGGTCAATACCCCCGCCACGGGCGTTGTAACCGGCTGCCCCCTCGCCTACCGAGGAGATGCCCGGCAGCAGTTGGATGCTCCGCAGCACGTCGGGCTCGCCGAGCAGGGCCGGTACGGCTTTGATTGTCTTGATGTCGAGTTTGTTTACACTCATGTCAATCCGGTTCACGTTGTCTTCGGGCCGGTCGGCGGTGACCACCACTTCCTGCATCTGAACGCCTTCCTGGCTGAGCGCAACGTCAAGTTTCGCATTGCCGGTGGTCATGTCCACAGTACGCGTCTGTGGGGAGTAACCCACGTATGTAAACACCAGCGTGTATTTGCCGGCAGGCAGCGTCATGGCGTAAAAACCGTAGGCGTTGGTAGCCACGCCGGTTTTGGACTCCTGCACAAACACGGTGGCGCCAATCAGGTCTTCGCCGTTGGCCTCGTCCCTGATATACCCGCTAACGGTGGCTTTTCCGGTTTGCCCCAGGCACACCGGAAAAGCAAGCAGCAACAGTATGGCATATGCACAGATGATTTTTACGATTCGGCTCATTAAAGTTTGCAGCATAGTATTGTATGGTTTAAAAGTATTGTATGGTTTAAAATGCGACGATTTGATTGGTATGATCGGGTCACTGATTCGGATCATTTCAGGCAGGTGACCCTTGAACACAAGGCGGTTTGCTATGCTTCCCCTACTACGCATTCCCGTACTACACACCCGGCTTTCAGGCTGTGTGTTACAGATGATGCTCTGGTCTATAATCCGGGCAAAATGCACCCATTGCGACAGGGTATAATTGACAAAAACCAAAGTGCCCAGGACTAAAAGTAGACCTACAGGGCAAAAACAAAGACGAGCGGGCGGAATCATTTGTACCGGACTGATGCTAATGTACCGGACTGATGCGGGATCTGTAAACCGTCCGGGAATGATTTCCATCCATTTCACGAAAGCAAAAAAGACATATTTACTAACTAAAGTTTCGCTGGCGCGGGATTGGTTTCAGGCTCGCGCCAGCGTATCGCCGCCTGACGCATTTCAGTCAAATTTTTTGTCGTGGCTCACTATTTTTCCATCAGCCATCTCGATGGTGCGGTCACTGGCCTGGGCAAAATCAGTGTCATGGGTAACAGCAATGATGGTTTGTGAAAACTGCTGGGAAAGCTGTTTGAAAATGTCAAATACGATTTCGGTATTGCGGCTGTCCAGGTTGCCGGTGGGTTCGTCGCCCATAATGATGGACGGGTCGTTGATCAGGGCCCGGGCAATGGAGACCCGTTGCTGCTGGCCGCCGCTCAGTTTGGACGCTTCTTTGAGCGCCTGGTCTTTGAGGCCCAGTATCTCAAGTTTCCGATAGGCTTTTTCCTCGATTTCTTCGTACGAGTACTTGCCAAGCCGAAGGGCGGGTATCATCACATTTTTCAAACAGGTGAATTCGGGCAGCAGGTAATGGAACTGGAATACAAACCCGATGTGTTCGTTGCGCAGCGTGGCCAGCTGGTCGGATTTACGGCCGGTGGCCTTTTCGCTGTTGATGTACAGTTCGCCCTCATAGTCGGTGTCCATGGTGCTCAGGCAGTAGAGCAGGGTTGATTTGCCGCTGCCGCTCTTGCCCACAATGGTCAGAAATTCGCCTTTGGTCACCTGAAAAGTCACATCATCCAGCACCTTGAATTTAACCGGCTCGTAGAAATACTTCCCTAAACCTTTGGTGCTCAAAATAGTATCTCGTTTCATAGTAAAGTAAAACCCTCAATTGGCCCCCAACCCCAAAGGGAGAGTCTGTTGATGTTTCCCCTCTGGGAATTGGGGCTGCTGTTATTTTCTAAAAATTTCTACCGGATCTACCCGGGCGGCTTTGCGGGCCGGAAAATACCCCGCTCCCAGCGACATGAGCATACCAAAGCCCGCCCCGATGCCAAATACCTTCAGGCTGTAAATCACCGGAAAATACCCCACGGGAGGGCCAATGTACACGCGGCTCAGCAGGCTGTTCAGCAGCAGGCCCAGTGTGAGCCCGCCCACCGTACCGATGATGCCCATGATAAACGCTTCGGTGAGGAATATCCGGATGATGTGTTTGCCCTTGAAGCCCGCCGCCTTCAGGATGGCAATGTCGTTGAGCTTCTGGGTGATAGTCATATTGAGAATGTTGTAAATACCGAAGGCGGCTACCATCATGATGGCGATTGAAACGATGTTGTTCATCAGGGCCGTCAGCTTGTCAGTGGCCAGCGTGTCGGCATTGCTGGTTTGCCAGTCTTCCACCTTGTAGGTAAACGACTGCTGCAACTGCCGGGCGTAGATCAGCGACGAGTCGGGGTCGGCCACGCTCACGTAAATGTCGGTGACAAAGTTGGGGCCTTCGCGCATGAGCTGCTGGGCCGTGGCAACATTGATGTACGATTTGGACTGATCGGTATTTTTGTTGCCGATGCTGAAAATACCCACCACCCGCAGCACCTTGAATACACCCCACGACGAAGTGACCGAGAGGTTGTCGCCCAGGCCCACGTTCATTTTGTCGGCCACCCCCGAGCCGACAATGATGCCGTTCAGGTCTGATTCCAGGTCTTGCAGGCTACCGCCTACCATGGTACTGCGGATGTCAAACATCGCATCAGCCTCGATGATATTAACCCCGGTGGCCACCCCTTTCAGTTGTGACCGGCCACTGGTGTAAAACAAATCCACGTTTACCTGCGGGGCCGCGCTGACAACAAATGGCTTGGCTTGTAATTGAACGGTAATGGCGTAGGGATTGATGATATTTTTGGTAGTGGCCGTAAGCTTGGGATTGATAACAACGACCATATCACTGGTGTCCCGCGCGGTAAAAAGCGGTTTGCTCACCTGGTCTTCCTTGTACATACGGATGTGCGGGACGGTTTTGAACGTCTGCGCCCGCGAGTAGGCGCTGAAACCGCTGATGAGCGAGGTCGAGAAGATATACAGAGCAATGCCGATGGTGACCCCCATGGCCGCGATCAGGGTTTGCCGCTTGCGCGTGAGCAGGTGCGTAAGAGCAATGTCAAGGTTTACGTTTCTGGTTTTCATTGCGGTGCCACGTTGTCGGTTACAATGCTGGTTACAATGGTTGTGTTTTCGTCCAGGCCTGATTCAACCTGCACCCAATCGGTGCTGACAAACCTGGTCTTTACTTTCACCGGTTGCTTGGCATCTTTTACCTGCACCACATTGCCATAGCCGAGGTAGTTGCGCGGAATCAGCAGCGCATTTTTGGTTTGTCCGGTAATGATATTGGCCTGTAACTGGGTGTCTACCACTTTGAAATCAAGGCTATCGGTAAAAAATACCTTGCAGACAAACGACTGGGTTTCGGTATTGAAGGCGGGCAGTATCTGTCCCACTTTTCCTTTGTAGGTTTTGGTTTTGTTGATGTTGAGTTGCACCACAGCCTGTTGCCCAACCTTTACCTGGGCGATGCTGCCTTCGTCCACACTTACCTGGGCGTAGAAAAAATCGGTGTCTCCGATGGTGGCAATCACATCGCCAGCCTTGACAAAGTCGCCTCTTTCTTTGAAAGTCTTGTACACCCGTCCCGCGTACACCGCTGTGAGGCGGTTATAGCCGAGTGAAGTCTGGTTGAGGTTCTTCTCGGCCCGATTGATAATCAGTTGCTTCCGGGCCTGCTGCTGCTGCTGCTCATAGTTTTCGAGTGCACTGGCATAGTCAGCCCGGGAGGTCTGGTATTGCAGTACTTTGTCTTCATAATCGGCGCGGGCCACACTGTTGGCTTCGTAAAGCTGTTGGTAACGGGCCGCCTGCGCCGAATCAAATGCCATTTTTTCCCTTGCGGCCACTGCCGAATTGCGGGCCTGCAGCAGCAGTGGCGATTCGGGCGAGAGATTACGCTGAGCTATATCGTAGAGAGCCTCTGCTTTCCGGGCATTTACCCTGTTCTGCTGGTTGTTAATCACAGCCAGCACCTGCCCTTTGTTAACAGTGTCATTTTCCTTGATATTCAACTCGATCAGATAGCCGTCGGTCTGGGCCGTGAGCGAATAAGACCGGTTGGCCTGGAGCACACCAGGGGCAAACACCGTTTCGGTTATGTCTTTCCGGATGGGTTTGGTTTCCTGGGTTCTTTGGCCGCAGGCGGCCAGCAAACCAACCGAAACCATACACAGCAAAGCAAATCTATTCATTGTCTTATCTGATTTTAGTATGAATGTTGATAGTAGCCTGTGCCAGCAGCACCCTGATTGACGAAGCAATCAGGTCATAATTGCTGTTTACCATTGCATCAAAACTGTTGATGGTCTGGTCAAGACTGCTAATGCCCGCGTTGTAGTTGAGCAGATTTTTCTGGTACGTATCGCGCCGCAGGTTGTAGATTTTCTGCTTATTCTTCAGTTGCGATACTGCCTTCTGGTAATCAACCTGCAACTGCCGCGCATCAAGTTCTGACTTGATGCGCGCCTGCTTGGTGTTATTGCGGGTTTGCAGGTACTCATATTTCGCCTGCGACGACTGGGTAACCGCATGGGCTGTCGGCAACGAAAGCGTTACTTTGAGCCCGATGTAATTGCTCGGAATCCAGTTGACATTGTTGTCAAACAGGGTGGGGCCGGTGTTAAACTGCTGGGTGGTGTAGGAGGCAAAAAATGAAACAGTCGGAAAAAAAGAATACTGGTACCGCCGGTAATTGGCCAGCGCAAACCGCTCTTTGCGTACGGCGTTGTCACGGGTGAGCGGGCTGGCTTCTACATTTATCGAATCAGCCGCCGCTTCCAAGGCAATTTGCTGGTTAATCTGCAGATTTTCTCTTTCGGGAATGTCGCACAGTATTTTCAGGGCTGCGTACTGCCGCTCAATATCAAAATGAATCTGCCGGATTGTCTCTTCGGTTTTCAACCGGCTGGCCTGGCTCTCATTTACATCCTGCTGCTTTGCCTGCCCCAGGTTGTACCGGTTGAGTGTGGTCTGGTAGAGCGTATCAGCCGCCCGCAGATTCAGTTCGGTTATCTTTAACTGCTCCTGTAGGGTAAGGATGTTGAAATAAACACTGGCAATGTCCTGATACAGGTTTTTGGCTGACACCTTGTTGTCGCTTTCTACCGTTTGCAGGTTTAATCGCGACAATCGCAGATTCTCCCAACCGCTGAGATTGAAAAGCTTGATCTCAGCGTAAGCATTGCCATTGCTGACATATTGCACACCGAGCGGTATCTCCCGGAAGGTGCCTGGTTGCCCGCCGAGAATTTCGCTCGGAAACAGCGTTACCGGCAGCCGCGTGTTATTGGTATAGCTACCGGTGACGTTACCCGTTGGGTCCAGTACGCCATAGATAGCGGCCAGGCGGGCCTTTTTGGCTTGCATCAGCTGAATGCCGGTATTTTTCAGGGTAAGGCTCCGGGTAGTTGTATAATCGAGCAGTTCATCAAAGCTGGCAATTACCATCTGACTGCCCGTAGTCTGCGCCTGCACATGCCAGGCTACCAACCATACCCACAGGTAAACAAACAAGAATTTAATCATGAAGCCATTCGTTTGAATTGAAAGGTGCGGGAGAATATAAATTTGCCGGCCTTGAACTCAAACCGGTCTTTATCCAAAAAGCGGATCTGGACTTGAAACTCCCCGCTGCCTTCAGGATTAATCAACGTGCCTTTGTAAGTGCTGCTTTTGCTGTCCCAGACCAGGTCTTTGAACATGAGTTTGTCTTCCTTCTGCTTTCCGTTTGCTTTTGGATCAGGAATGGCTTTACCAAAATACCGGTTGTTCTGCTCATAAATCCGTACTTGTTTTTCCGGTTTGTCGGCATCCTGCCACTCGCCCACAATACGGTCGGGCGACTGCGCTACGGCAGGCGACTGCGCTACGGCAGGCAACAGGGAAACAACAAACAACACCAAGTTGACCGGATTCATTATTTTCCTGATAGTCATAGCAGATCGCCTTTGGATGATATCACAAAGATTGGCCAGGCAATGGCGCTTTCAAACAATGCTACCAGCGGAATGGACAAGAATGGCAGTGAAATGGACAGGGAACGGGCAATTACCGGCACAAGAGGACGGTCAGCGAGCCGGTCAATGGGCGGGTCAGTGGGCGGCGAGCCATTTGATAAATTCAGTGGCCTTGAGTTTGCCCACAACGACCGGCTCGGGGAAAGGAACCGAGAGGTTGATGATCAGCTTGCGGTTAAAGTAATGCGAAGCATCTTTGATTGCCTGCCGGTTGACTAAAAACTGCCGGTTGGCCCGGAAGAAGGAACCGGCAAAGAGTTTTTCCAGCGTTTCCATTTTCTGGGAAATCATGTACTTTTTCTGATCAAAGGCATAGGCAAAAGAGTGGTCGTCATCGGTGTAAAACAAAGCCACGTCTTTACCGCTGACGGGAATAATTTTATCGCCCTGGTGCACAATAACCGAAGGCATCGCCTGGGTGAAATTATTTTTCAGCGCCCCGAGCAAAAACTCAAAATCAGTAACCGGACGGCTCAGGTGCTGCTTCAGCGCCTGGTATTTGGCCAGTGTTTTTTCAATGGCCGCTTTGTTGAACGGCTTCAGCACGTAATCAATTCCAAACGTTTGGAACGCCTCCAGTGTGTATTTTTCGTAGGCCGTGCAAAAGATGACCGGCGATTGGTTGTTGATTCTCTGAAAAATATCAAAACTCAGTCCGTCGCCGAGTTCGATATCAGAAAAAATCAGATCAACCTCAGGCTTCATCCCGAAAAAGGCCAACGCGTCCTCCACCGAATGCAGCAGTGACAACACCTCAGCCTCCGGTGCAACTGCCCGGATGGTTGCCGCCAGGTCTCTGGCCGTTAGTTTCTCATCTTCGATGATTACAATCTTCATGGATCGAGCAGGGTTAAAAAAACGGTGAACTGATGCTCGTCAGTGACAATGGCCGGCTGACTCCCCGATACCAGCTTGTAGCGTTCCTGCAGATTGACAAGGCCCATGCCAGACTTGAGAATCAGCGATTTGGGTATTCGGTTGTTGCTCACCCGGAGCCGGTTGTCTTCCAGGGCGATGGCAACAAACAAAGGCTTCCGGGTGGTAAAGGCATTGTGCTTAATGGCGTTTTCAACCAGGGTCTGCAGGGCAAATACGGGCAAGAGTCGGTTTTTCGCCAACTCCGGCACCTGGATGTCCCAATCAAGCGCCTGACCGAAACGCGCTTTTTGCAGCTCAAGATAATCTGCGGTAAACTGCAGTTCTTTCCGCAAAGGAACCAGTTCACTGGAATGCTCCTGAATGGAATACCGTAAAAATTCCGATAATTTCACCACGTACTCCTCGGCCTCGCCGGGGTTTTCCCTGATCTGCGATTTTAAAGTGCTCAGGGCATTGAACAGAAAGTGCGGCTGCAATTGCTGCAACAGCACCTGGCGCTGCGCTTCCAGATTACCTACCTTCAGCTTTTGAATCTCCGACTCGGCCAGGTCTTTTTTATGTCCGAGCAAAACCGAGTTGATCATCACCAGGATAAGGGTATTGATAGCCAGCGTAGCCAGTGAACCAATGAACGGATAACCCCAAAAATTGACCCGCTCAATCTGGTCAGCAACAGGAGGAATGAAAAAAATGGTAATGCCATGGATAAAAGTAATGAATGCAAAACTGATCATATACCGGCTTGGGTCGCTTCTGACCTTGTCCAGCAGGCAGATGTTAAATAACCAGAAAAGGATGATAAGAGCGCTTAGGAAAACAAAAGCTGCGCCTATGTGGCGGTAGGTCATTGAATTGAAAATAAACAAGGGCATAATCCCGTACGCTGCCAGCACCGGAGAGGTAATCAGAGCCAGTTTGAATAACTTTTTTTTCATTGTAAAACCAAGCAGCTTTAGTTAATCCACCATTTGAGTCAGTCCACCATTTGAGTCAGTCCACCTTTGACCAATACCTGACACCAGCGTAGGATTCGATTGACTTTACCAAGATACTGAGGTTTTTGTTTTCCAACAGAGATATTTTCTAGCAGCTCTTATCCCTGGTTCTATCCAATTCGGGTATGGAATGTATTCGGGTATGGAATGTACAAGTGCCCGCTTGCAGCAGTTGGTCTCCATTCCAGCAGTTGGTCTTAAGACCATGTCGATAAAAAGTGACAAATGCAGGGGTGGGGCCAAAAACGCCTAATGCGGCAATAGCCGCTTGGACAAATACCCGGCCAAGCTGCCTGACCCCAATGAGCAGGAAAGGGACAAATGCCGGCCAGTAACCACACGGCCAGTAACCACAGGCAACATCAGATGAAAAGATTTTCGGACGCATCAACCTGTCTGCCAACCACACTGCAAATACAGAGCGTTGACAAACTATCCATACCTGCTTTCGGTCTGTGATTGCTTTGGTTTCACATATTGCAAACATAATCGCAAACATAATCGCAAACCATAGGATTTATGTAAAACAGGTGAGGCTGTCCCTACATTTACGAAACCAAAAAAACAATTGTCAACCCATGAATGGGTTGACAATTGTAAAACAAAAATTTGACAATGCACCGGATGGGTCAATTGGCCTTTTTCAATGAGACCAGGTACTCGACCAGATCGGCCAGCTCCTGGGTGGTCATGTTATCGGCCAGGCCCGAAGGCATCATCGAGCCATCCATCTTTTTGATCGACGCCACTTTGGCCATCTTGTAGCTGCTGGTCACACCGCCGGGCATTTTCAACTGCAGGTCGGTTTCGGTTTTGCTGGCAATGATACCGGCCACGGTGCTGCCGTCTTTGAGCTTGACCTCGTAGCCTTCGTAGCCGAAGCTGATCCCGGCATCCGGATGCAGGATCGAGATGTACTGCGCCTCACGGGGAAGCTTGGAGCCAATTTCGGAGAGTTTGGGACCAAAATCCATGCCTTCGCCTTTCACCTGGTGACACACCGAACAATTGTTCTTGAATACGGTCATGCCATTTCCCACAGTTCCGGACATTTTCAGCATCTGGTCCAGGGGTGGGTGCTTTTGAACGGTTGCCATCTGACCTGCCGCGGTTTTGCCCAGGTACGAAGCGGCTTCACTGCGTATGCTTTTGCGCCAGGCACCAGAGACACTGTTGACCAGCGAAGCCTTCAGTTCTTCGGGTACGGCGCCATTCTTCAAGAGGGCAAGCACCCGTTCTTCCCCGTCCCAGCTATTGCCGATGCGCTGGGCTGCCTCGCGGCGCAGCGAAAGCGGGTTGTTGGCGTTAAACGCCGTTTCTTCCAGAATTTGCAGGGATTCCTTGGTGCCCACCCCGCGCAGGGCATTGAGCATGGCAAGCGTCTGCTTTTCATCGGTGCCACCATTAACGCCTCTGTTGATAACGCTGCGAACTTTGGGGCCGCCGTTTTGTTTGAGCAGCAGGGCCGCCGCGTTTTTGCCCAGGCCATCGGTGTTTTTGTCCAGGGCCAGCGCCAGCAGCCGGTCGTTCTCCTCTTCGAGTTCGTAACGGGTGACCAGCTCGATAAATTCGGAGGTTCCCTCCACTGAATTCAATACGCCTTTCAAGGCGCGCATGGCCAGATCGGAACGGCGAACCGAAGCCGGATCCAGGTGGTTCAGGGCCAGCTTGTTCAGCTGGGTTTGCCCGGGACTGCCCGATTCCAGTATTTTCAGGAGAGCGGCCGATTTGGCAGCGGCATCCGGGATGAAATCAAAGGCACGGAAATACCGCAGCCGCTGGTCCAGGGGCGTGGACGGTTCGCTGGCCAGCTGTGCCAGCAAAGGAACGGCTTGCGCACTGCGTGCCCGCCAGACAATGTCCCGATTGGCTGCTGTGGCAATTGCCTTCCCGCCTACAGCTTTCTGCCAGGCGGCAAAATAACTGTCCCAGTTCCCGGCGGCACCAATGCCCAGGGCTTCCAGGTACCAGCGGTCCTTGCCGTCGTGTTTCTGGGCCAAAGCTGCCCATAAGGCCGGCGCTTCGGGGCTTTTGCTGTGATGCAGGGCCAGGGCACATTCGCGGCGCACCTGAGGGTCCGGGTCATTTATGAGTTGCTTCACATAGGCAACCGCGTCCAGCTTCAACTGACGGGCCGCCCGCAGGCCCGCGATTCGCATATCGGCATTGGCATCTTTCAAGGCCATTTCCACGTATTTTTTGCCTTTTCCCTCCTTATTGGCGCCTTCCATCTTTGCCAGCAGCCAGAAAGCCCGTGCCTGCAAACGCGAACTGGCAGGGGTGGGGTTTTGGCTTTGCGACTTGTAGTATTTCACCAGTGCTTTCTCGGCTTTGGTGCCCATCCGGTGCAGGGCCGTCCAGGCGGTGTAGCGCAGGGAAACATTGGGGTTTTCCAGCGCCTTCAACGCCCCTTCGGCGGTGGAAAAATCATAGGCTGGCATTTTGTAAGCCGTGCCCGGCGGGGCGATGCGGAAAATACGGCCGCGGTTCTGGTCACCCGCCTGGTGGCCGCCCACGCCCGGATCGTACCAGTCGGCCACCAGCAGCGAGCCGTCGGGAGCCACGCATACATCCGATGGACGGAACCACTGGTCGCGTACGCCTTCGACCAGATTGACAATCGAAGCGGTGTACCCGGCCCCATCTTTTTGGATCGGGTAGCTGCGCACCACATTCGGGCCCGCATCGGTATGGATCATCTGGTTGCGGAACACCTCGGGCAAAAGATTGCCTTCGTAAATGACCATTCCCGTGGGTGAGCCCGCTCCGGTCTGGAGCAGGTTTGGAACGACGCCAGGATCATTCAGATGCCAGTGGCGGCGCGGAATCTCAGGCTCGATGTTGGTGCGGCCCGCCTGCCAGCCGGCGCCGGTGATCTCGTCGGTATAGCCGTAATTGCCGTAATCCATCACGTAATTGATGCGCACCCCTTTGTTGCCGTCGTCATCGTTGTCGCTTTGCCACATCGTGCCGTAGCTGTCAACGGCCACTTCGTAGTTGTTGCGGAAATTGTGGGCCAGCACCTCGACATTGCCAAAGTCAGGATCACAGCGGAAGACCATGCCCTGCTTGTAATTCTTCAGCGAAATTTCCCGGCCTTCGGGATCTTTGATAAACTGTCCGTTTTTATCCTTTAACTGCTCACCAGCATTGCCAAAGTTAAAATACAGCTTGCCATCCGGGCCGAAGGTAAAGGCGTGCATGCCGTGGTCGTGCTGCTCACCGGCAATGCCTTCGAATATGATTTCTTTCCGGTCGGCCTTGTCGTCCCCGTTTTCGTCGGTAAACAGCCACACGTACGGGCTTTGCGAGACAATCACCTTGGTACCCGCGGCCTGGCTGCCCGTCGGACTGCCCGTCGGACTGTTCATCACCCAGATGCCCAGCGGCGCGTTGATCTCCGGTCCCTGGTAAAACACCTTGCTCACGTCCGATTTGCCATCACCGTCGGTATCCTCCAGGATCAGGATGCGATCCCCCTCCCCGTGGGTCGGGTTGCCGTTGATGGCCGGGCGGTAGTTGTAGGCTTCGCAGACCCAGACCCGGCCGCGGGCATCGATGTCGATGTTGGTCGGGTTGGTGATCACCGGCTCGGAGGCGAACAGGGTGGCGTCCAGGCCATCGGCGATTTTCAGGCCGAGCAAGGCGTTTTCGGGCAGGCGTTTCTGCTGGTCGGTCAGCTTTTGGTACAAACTGTCCAGGACCGCTTCGGAAGGACGGGTATCGGAAGGACGGGTAGGTTTTACATCCCGGTAGTTTGCATCCCGGTAGGCACTGCCCAGCAACAGCAATCCCAACAGCGTGGCCCAAACCGGAACGGTGGCCGGCAGGCTGTGAATTTTGGTAAGTTTCATATGGTTGAAAGTATTGAATCTTGTGGCTGAAAGTATTGAATCTTGCGAACGAAAGGATAAAACTCGAATTTCAAAGGCAAAGCAACTTGCATCCTGAAAACGAATTGTTTGAAATGTGTTTGCTTGAAATGTGTTTGCTTGGAACAGATTGCCGGCCAGCCTGCCGCCAGGGGTCTTGAACACAAAAGCCTGACACGGCGGCTGTCAGCATCGGGAACGGTATGAACTGCGAAAGGTATTGCGTTCGAAAGCAAGACCATCAGGCAACTGCCTGATGGTCTTCGAATCCGGGCAAGCCGTATTCAAGCCTTATTGCGGGCATGCGTGAGGGCAATCGCGGTAGGAGAGAACTTACCGCTGGACAATCACTTTCCGAACCGTTCTCCGGTTGCCGTCCTGTAGCATAAGCACGTATACGCCCGACTCGAGTTCTTTTGTCCGGATGACTATTTCATTCACGCCTGCCGTGAGCGCATGCTCCTGTGCCAGCCTTGTCCTGGAAAGCCGATCGGCTAATGTCAGCTTCAGCCTGCCGGCCCCCTGGGAGTGGTAGCTGACCGTCAGACGGTCCGAGGTGGGATTGGGATATAGGCCCAGTTGGGTTTCCGACCCGTCCTCGGCTTGCGCGCCGGTCCTGAGCGAGGCGCAGGTGCTGGCCGAGCTGGCCTTGGTGATGCTGCCGTTGCTGCCGTATTCGATAACGGTTGTGTTGGGCCCCTGGACGGTTTGGGTTTCAAAGAAGACCGTACCGTTTGCCTCCACCGAGCCGGTGCCGGTTTGGGTGGTCTGGTACAGGCGCCATTGGAAAGCAACGGGCTGGGCGGTGTTGTTGGTCACCCGCCACCGCCGGGTAATTGACGGGTCGCTGCTGCAAACGGAAGTGAAGGTGAGGGCACTGGTGGTGCCGTTGGCCGTGCCCCCGCTGGCGGTGAGTGTAACCCCGCCAGCCGTGCTTGTTTTAACAATCGTACTCCAGTTGGAAGTCCACAGGCTCACCGACCAGCGGGCACCGGTGGCCGCGGCGGCGTTGGCCGGAACGGTCAGCGAGACCGCTTGCGTGCCCGCGCCGGCGCCCACGGCCACATTTTTGGAGGTGATCGTTTTCCAGTCGGAGGTAAACAGGTACACATCGATGATGCGCGGCCCGGCAGCCGCGTAAGACACGTTGACCGTGTAGGTCTGGCCCGCCTTTAGGGCCAGCGGCGGATTGACAAAGCCAACCGCGTCGGCAAGGCTGGCCGTTACCGTCAGGGGCAGGGCCGAGGAAGTGATCGCCGCCCCGGCATTGTCGGTGGCTTTGGCCGTGAGCACATACGATCCGGCGGCCACGCTGTTCCACACAAAGGTGTAGGGGGAGGCGCTGGCCGTGCCCAGCAGCGTCGGACCGTTATAGAAATCGACCCTGGCGACCGTGCCGTCGGGGTCACTGGCCGTTGCCGTCAGGGTAACGCTTGCCGGAGCGGCAAAGGTGGCGCCAGAGGCCGGACCGGTAAGGGAAACGCTGGGTAGGGCGTTGTTGGACTGCACCACGATATTGTCAAACCGGGAAGGGCAGTAAAACGAGTACAAGCCGATTTTGCCGCAAGCGAAATCAGTGGTGGCCACTTTGTCAAACACAACCGCGCCGTTGATTTGCACTGTGGTGACACCGCCGCTGTTGGCAATCGAAAGCGTGTGCCTGGTACCGGTGCCGCCGCCGGTGAAAGTGGCCGATGCCAGCGTGGCCAGCGTGCCGTTGACGCGTTTTTTCAACTGCGCCGACTTGGAGTTGGTATTGATAACCAGAATGTAATAATTGCTTTGGTTCTGATAGTTGAAAACCGCGCCGATGTCGTTGTTCCAAATCGCCGTGGCGTCGAGCGAATAGGTGTAGTTGCAAAACGAGGCGCCGTTGTAAAACGAGGTGAACTCGCCATTGGTGTTGGTGCTTTCGTAGCGCTGGCCGGCCGCTGTCCAGGTGCCTCCGTTGGCAACCCATCCGGCGGCGGTGTTGGCATCGAACGATTCGGCGTAGAGCACATCCGAGCCGGCCGAGTCGAGCCTGATCCGGGCCGCGTTCGAATTGGCACTCACGCCCGTATTGTCAGTGGCCCTTGCCGTGACCGAGTAAGTGCCCGCCGGCACACTTGTCCACAAAAAGCTGTAGGGAGCCTGTGTATCGGTGCCGATCAAGGTAGTGCCGGCGAAAAACTCGACTTTGGCAATGGTGCCGTCGGGGTCTGTGGCGGTAGCTGCCAAGTTGACACTCGATCCGGGCGCATAGCGGTTGTTGTCAAGCGTGCTGTCGAGCGTGACCAGGGGCGGCTGGCTGGTGGGATCGCTGGGGTTGCCCCAAAACTCGAGTTCGTTGATGTTGCCATAGCCGCTGGCCGGCGACAGGAATCGGTAGTAGCGGTACAGCCCCTGGTTGTCGAACCGGGCCACGGTATAAATGCCTTCGGCCGGCACCTCGGTGAAGCCAAAGAGCGAAACCGCATCGGCGAAATCAGGCGAGTTGGCCCCCTGGATAATGCCACCCACAATCCGCGAGGCCCAGGTGCTGCGGGGCACCAGTTTCACTTTCCTGACCTTTTTGGCTATGCCCAGGTCGAGTCCCACCCACTGCCCGGCCGGAGAGGCCCCGTCGAAATACGTGGCAATGTCACCGTCCAGGGCCTTGGCAAACGTATTGCCGCTGTTTCCATACGAACCCGGCGAGCCGATGCCCGTACCGGTAAACCTGACGTAGCCGTCGGTGGAACTGACCCGGACGGTATCGGTAGCCGAAACGGCTCTGGCAAACAGGTTGTCGGTGGCCACGGCCGAAACCAGGTACGTGCCTTCGTCTACCCCCTGCCACTGCAGTGAGAAAGGCGCCGTGGTTGACTCACCGATTTTGGTTTTATTGTTGAAATATTCCACTTTGGCAACCGTGCCGTCAGCGTCTGTGGCGCTCACTGCAAGGGTGACACTGGCCGGAGCCGCCAAAGGTGCGTTCGGGGCGGGCAAGGTCAGTGTGACGGTGGGCGGCACGTTTTCCGGCGTGTTGTTGAGCACGGGCACCACTGCCTCCAGCCAGGCGTTGGCATCCTTGATTGCCCCCTGCCGGCTCAGATGAAGGTCGTCGAAGAAATCGCCCGGATCCCAACTGGCCGACATTTTGGTGAAGATATCGGCCAGGAAGATATTGTCCGTCTCACTGGCGTTGGCAATGGCCCGGATGCGGGCGTTCAAAGCCCCAAGGCTGTTGTCATTCGGGTTGCTGCCCCAGTTGCGGTCCCACTTGACCGGTTCGACCGTACCTAAGACAAGCCGGACGCCGGGTTTGAGTTGCAGGATCTTGTCGACCAGGGCCTGGTAGCGGTCGGGTGCGGTGGCCCGGTAGTTAGGCGGATGGTTGCCATCGCCAAACATGTCATTGACACCGATGGCCAGCAGCACAATGTCCGGGTCTGCCGCCGGAAGCCAGTCCTGGATGTGTTCGAAAATACCGGTCGTTTCGCAGGTGGGGCAAAACCGCTGCGTATCGGGCCCGATGGTGTAGCCTCCGTGCCCGGCGTGGTCGTTGTCATTGGGCAGCGTGTCGCCGGCGGCCAAGTTGCTCCGGTCGCCCACGTAGTCAACCTTGTATCCGGCCCGGATCAGGCGCGTGCGCAAATAGCCCCGCCAGCTGTTTTGGGTGTTGCCGCCCCCGCCCCCTTCGGTTTTGGAATCGCCCAGGGGCATGATCCTGAAGGTGCGGGTGGGCAGAAAGTCGGGCGCGGCGGCCGCCCGGCGATTGGCCAGGTCACTGGCCGGGCCGCCGCCGGGATTGGCCTGGCTGTTGTTGGTAATTACCTGCAGATTGCCGAAGAGTTTTTTCAAATCGCGTCCCCAGGCCGAATTGCCCAGGCCGCCGTAGACATTCATATCTAAGCCGTACAGGTTTTTGAATTCATCGCGCACCGAGCCGTCGGGGCCGATTTCGGTGATGATCGCGTAGGAATCCCAGGCGGTGTTGTCTACTGTATAAGCTCCGTAATCGCGCATGGCCCGGGCAATGATCAGTGCCGCCTCGGTCTCCAGGCCCAGGCTGTTGTCAGCCACGCTGTTGAGCACCACATTCCTGCCCAGGGCCAGCAAGGCACCGATCTTCATTTCCGGGTTGGTGCCGCCGTAATAGTTGCCTTCCGAAGGATTGTCAAATCCGCCGTCGGCCTTGTAGGCCGGCCAGCGGTGGCCGCCCGAGCCGTCGCGGTAGAAATTTTCCTTGCCCCACAGATTGATCTTGAGCGCATGCGGTATTTTGCCCGAGCGCAACTCGCCCACGCGGATAGCCCCCCCGATGGCTGAAAGGCCACTGCCCCCATGCGCGCCGCGGATGCACTCTCCGGTGAGCTGGCAGTCGGCGGCAGGCCAGATGTTATTGCCCGAAGTGGCGAACTGGGTGTTGCACTTGGCAAACGGCTGGGACTGGATGATGCTGTTGTCGGGATAGGCAATGGCTACCCCGGCGTTGGGTGTGACACCTTCCCAGACGGTTTTGTCATAAATCCACTCGGCCGGGATGGGCGCCGAGTACAGGGTCGGCCCTTCGTCCAGACAGCGGTCTTTGCTTTGGCTCCAGCCGGCATTGTTGGTTTCCACCCGCATCAGCGGGGCCGCGGGCCGCATGATGATCACATCTTCGTCAACGGCAAAGTTGGCCGCATCCTGAATGGTGGCCGGCGCGTAGGTGGCGTTGTTGTGGATGGGAATGTTCCAGATGGAGGTTTTGGCAAACGGCCATTTGTACGGATCGCGCTGGGCAAGGGCCGTTGTCGCACTCAGCAACAGCAGCGCCCATAAAGGGAGTAAGGAGCTTTTCATGGATTGGTACATTTGTGTTAATTAGTACAGTTGTGTTGGATTCTGCCTGGCACACTTGGGTACAGACAGGTGTTAAAAAGCGATAAGGATTCCTAAACCAGCAAGCCGTAGCACTCACATGCATGGGCTTGCTGGCAGACTGGCGGCAGTTTTCGTATCGGATATGTTCCTATCGGATATATTCCTATCTGATATGTTCGTATCGGATATGGGTGAGAATTTACCGGTGAAAGGCATAAGTGAGTGGTTGCAAGTGTTTACCCGTGAGTGTTTACCCGTGAGTGTTTACCCGTGAGTGTTTACCCGTGAGTGTTTACCCGTGAGTGTTTACCCGTGAGTGGACAGGCAGCCAGTACGGAGCTGCCTGTTCACTGAGAGTCCACTGAGAAAGGAATATAGCTGACACATACACCGCTCTCTGGCACAGTCCCAGTCACAACGCGTCCCAGTCACAACGCGTATCACCAACCGGGATTTTGCTGCAGGCGGGTGTTTTTGATCAGCTCATCCTGCTGGATGGGGATCAAATAATCCCTGGCCGCGAATACCCGGTCTTCGACCTTGAAGCGGGTAAAGGTCTGGCCGTCCTGGCTGATGCGCATGCCATAGACAGGGGCTGCCAGTAGCTGCTCGGCCAGCTTCCAGCGGCGCAGGTCGAAGAAGCGGTGGTCTTCGAAGGCCAGCTCCACGGCCCGCTCGCGGCGGATGCGCTGGCGCATCTGCTCTTTTGACAAACCTTCGGGCAGGGCGGGCATCTTTGCCCGTGCCCGGAGCGCATTGACCGCGCTGTAGACCGAGGCGTCCGGACCGGCAGCTTCGTTGTGGGCTTCGGCGTAGTTGAGCAGCACCTCGCCCATGCGCAGCAGAATCCAGTTGTTGTACCCATTGGTGGTGTTTTTGTTAAAGGCCTCGTCGATGTACTTGCGCAGGTAGTAACCGGTCGTGGTGGCGTTGCCATCGGTCTGGTTGGGGCCGCCGTCAATGCCGTTGTTACCCTTTACCCGGGTCTGGACGGTAATGGCATCCGGCCCGGTTCCCATCACCGCCCCGTCGTAGAATACGGTGGCGTAAAAGCGGGGGTCGCGGTTTTTGTACGGGTCACCGGGATCGTACAGCGGCGATTCGTCAATGGGAAGCCCGTCGGTCATCTCGAACATGTCCACCAGGTTTTGCGTCGGACACACCCCACCCCAGCCCCCGAGGCTGATGATGCCGTTGTTGCGGTTGAAATCGTGGGGGACCAGCGTTGACATGTATTGCTTGCTGAACAAAACTTCCGTATTGTTGTTGCCGGCGGCCTTGAAAAGGCTGCCAAAGTCGGCCAGAAGCGGATTGGTACCCGCATCCATCACCTTTTTGGAAGCCGTTGCCGCGTCCGCCCAGCGTTCGGCGTAAAGCAGCACCCGGCCCTGGAGGGCAAGGGCCGCGTTGCGGGTAGCCCGTCCCACGGCCGCCCCTGACTGGGTGGCAGGCAGCAGGTCGGCAGCTTGTGCAAGTTCCTGGCTGATAAAATCAGTACACTCGGCGTAGCTGTTGCGGGGCAGTTGCAGTTCGGACAGGTTTTCCACACCCTGCGTTTTGGTAACCAGCGGCACCCCGCCGTAAAACCGGGTCAACTCATGGTAAAACATGGCCCGCAAGAATCTGACTTCCCCGGTCAGGGCCGACTTGCGCGTAGCATCGCCGGGCACAGAGCCGATGTTTTCAAGGAAGATGTTGCACCGGCGGATAAAGCTGTAGCAGTGTTCCCAGTAGGTAGGCGGGTTGGTCCAGAAATACCCGTAACGGAGCATTTTGTCGCGGTTGGTGTAGCTCAGATCACCCCGGTTCATGTCATTGGTCACCGGCCAGGGGAAGGTGTTCTCCCCTTCGTCGGTGGCGCCCGACAAATGATAGCCACCGCGCTCAAATCCGCTGATCACGCCCGAGTAGATGTTATTGGCAAATTGCTCGGCCAGCGAATAATCTTTCCACACGGCCGCGTCGGAAAAGGCATTGAGCGGCTTGCGATCGAGAAAGTCTTTCTGACAGGCGGTGATAAAAAAGCCCAGGCAGCCAAACCACATTGCCAGTGGTCGTAATGCCATTTTGCTAAATACAGCTGTTTTAAATGTTTTCATCGCTTAGTATTCATCGGTTAGTAAAAGGTTAGAAGCCCACATTGATACCTACCGCATACACTTTTTGCTGCGGATAAAATCCACCCCGGGTCGAGTTTGCCGAATTGCCCGGTCCTTCGGGGTCGAGTGTTTTCAGGGGTGAGAAAGTCAACAGGTTCTGGCCGCTGACAAACACGCGCAGGGTGCTCATGCGCGCTTTCTCCAACAAGGCCGTGGGCAGGGTATAGCCCAGTTCCAGGTTTTTCAACCGCAAATACGAGGCGTCCTTGAGCCAGTAGGAGGATGTTTCGGTGTTGTTGGCCGTCGGCTGGGTGGTCAGGCGAGGGTAGGAAGCGTCCGGGTTGTCAGCTGTCCAGCGGTCCAGATGCGTTTTCAGCGCCTTGCCGCTGTTGTAAAACGCCCAGGCTGCCTCGTAGTCCACGTACGCGTTCACGCGCGTAGCCCCCTGGAAGAATAGGCTCAGGTCCAGGCCTTTGTACTGCGCATCGGCGCTGAAGCCGTAGATAACCTGCGGCACGGTGCTGCGGCCGATCTGCACCACATCCTGGGCATCGATCTTGCCATCGCCGTTGATGTCCTCGTACCGGATGTCGCCCGGCTTGACGGAATTGGTCTGTTTGGGGGCCGCGTCAATCTCTTCCTGTGACTGGAAAAGGCCAGTGGCGCGGTAGCCGAAAAACTGGTTGAGACTGCGGCCGGTCTCGCGGATGTTTGGGTTCTTATCGGCCGGTTCGTCTTTGAAAACCACCTTGTTTTTCACAAAGGTGAAGTTGCCGCGCAGATTGATGGTGACCGCGCCTATTTGGTTTTGGTGGGTCAGGGCGGCTTCCACGCCCCGGTTGTCCTGGATGCCGGCGTTTTCAAACGGCAGCTGCGCGCCCAACGTGGCAGGTACGGCCAGGTTGCGTTTGGTAAGGATGTTGCTGGTGCGTTTGTAGAAGTAATCCAGTTCGAAACCGAGTCTGCCCTTCCACAAACTGCCTTCCAAACCGATGTTCGACGAAGTGGCCACCTCCCAGGTAATGTTCTGGTTGGGCAGCTCGCCCTGCCGCAGCCCCTTTACCTGCTGCGGATTCTGCCCGAATACATACCCCTGGCTGTAGCTGTAGGTCGAAAGGTATTTGAACCGTCCGATGGCATCATTGCCCAGACGGCCCCACGAGGCCCGGATTTTCAAAAAGTCAATCGCTTTGGCGGTGCTGCGCATGAACGCCTCGTCGGAGATGCGCCAGCCGGCTGAAAACGAGGGGAAAAAGCCCCACCGTTTCTCGCGCGGAAAGTTCTCCGAGCCGTCGTATCGGAAGTTGGCCTCCAGAAAATACCGGTTGCCGTAGGCGTAGTTCACCCGGCCCACATACCCGCGGCGGGCCCGCTGGTCGGCCCCGCCGGTGTTGGTCTGGAAGGCGTCATTGCCGGCAAACAGCTGGTCAAGCGTCGTCTGGGTGTAGTTGGCGCGGGCGGCCTGCAGGTTGGCAAACCGGGTATCGGTCTGGGTAAAGAGCACCAGGGCCGACACATCGTGCTTGCCAAACGTACGGGCATAGTTCACATGCGCCTCGGTTGTCAGGTTGGTCACCTGGTCAAACGACTGGGAGAGCGAGGCCGGGCCGGTAGGCAGGGCCGTATACTGGTCTGTAGTGGCGTTGTAATTATAGAGTGAAAACGGCTCGTTCCACTGGTTGTAGGTTCTGAACTGACTGTCGTATGCCAGCACCCCTTTGAGCGAAAGGCCATCCACAAACGGAAGCTGCTGCACCAGGCTGGCCATGCCCTGAAAGACATACCGCATGTCTTTCTTGTATCCGTGCCGGGGAGCCTCGGCCGGGTTTTCGCCGATGTAGTTGCCCGGCAGCCCGTTGCTGTAATAAGCCGCCGCCGTAGGCCGGTTGCGGTTTAAGAACCAGAACGTCTGGTTGGCATCCTTGTAGGGATACTGCCGGTCCTCTGCACGGCCGCTGATGTCAAGCGAGACACGGGTGGTGGCAGTCACGTTGGCGTCGATGTTGGAACGAAGGTTGTAGCGTTTGAAGCGGTTTTTTTCCAAAAGGCCCTGCTGGTCCAGGTGACCGGCCGAAACAAAGTAGCGGATCTTGTCAGTGCCACCACTGGCCGACAGGTTGTACTGCTGTTGCGGCGCTGAGGAACGCAGCGCCTCTTTGGCCCAGTCGGTGTTGGGGTACACATCGGGGTTGGAGCCGGTACGGAAAGCTTCCAGCGCCTGGGGCGAATACAGCTCGGGCTTGCCCTCGTTGCGGTAAGCTTCGTTGAGCAGCAGGGCCATGTTGTACGAGTCCAGGTATTCGGGCATGCGTGTAGGCATCTGCCAGTCGGTGCGGGCGCTGAAGTTCAAATTTGTTTTGCCCGCCTTGCCGCGTTTGGTAGTGACCAGAATCACCCCGTTGGCCCCCCGCACGCCAAAGACAGCGGCCGAGGCGGCGTCCTTGAGAATGGAAATGCTTTCGATCTCGTTGGGGTCAATCTGCGAAAAGCCATAGTCGGGCCTGGGGATGCCGTCAATGACAATCAGCGGGGCCGAGCTGCTGCCGAAGGTGCTCACCCCGCGGATGAGCAGACTGGAGCCGTCACTGCCCGGTTCGCCGGTGGATTGTACGGCGATCAGGCCCGGTAGCCGTCCCACCAGCGCGTTGCTGATATTGGCCACTGGCGCCTGCACCAGTTCGCGGGTCTTGACCGTAGCCACCGATCCGGTCAGGTTGGCTTTCTGCTGCTGGCCGTAGCCGACAACGACCACTTCTGACAAGGTTTGTAAGTCAGCCGCCAGTGTCACGTCCAGTTGCGTGCGGTTGCCAACGGCCAGTTCTTCGGTGGTATAGCCGATAAAACTGACTACCAAAACCGGATTTTCACCGGAAATGTCGAGCCGGTAACGGCCTTCTGTGTCGGTGGTGGTACCGCGCGTGGTGCCTTTCTGAACAAGGCTGACCCCTGGCAAAGCTTCGCCACTGCCAGCGTCGGTAATACGGCCACTGATGCTTCTGCTCACGCTTTGTCCGGTTTGGGCGGCGGCAGTGAGCGTGAGCGTAAAGATTATCAGTGCACAAAAGAACAGGTGCCAACCTGATCTGGGTATAGGTACAGGTAAGTGTTGATACATACTAGTTGGGTTGGTAGAGTGATGAGTACTGAACGGATGAGTGCCGAACAGATGAGTGCTGACCGGATGGGTACAGCAGTGAATTTTTTCCTGAATGGAATGATGAATCGCATAACCCCGCCATACGGAGTTTTGAGATTTCATGGGTTAGGTCGAATCACAGTACATCGAACAACAGTACATCGAATCACAGACCAAAAGCAGACAGGCGGAGCGACCAGGTAAACGCGCATCCGGGGTCAGGTCCTGGCGCCACTGGTAAATCCGGTTTGGAGTGAACAGGGACAGACAAGCGTTTGAAAAAAGGAACAGATCGGACATAGAATGGGCGGATACTTGGAAGACTTATATTTTTTATAGAAATTGGTCAACAAAATTGCGTTAAGCCGCCGAGAACGACGTTCACCAGGATTACAAAATGTTGACCTGGGTTTGCAAACAAGCCCCGATTTGCCGACACAGGCCCATCACTTACTCATTGCTCAAAACCAGCTACCGGCATGCTTGCTTCTTTTTACCAATGCAGTTGTTTTCTTATCCATCCCTGGCCGGGTAGTTTCTCCCGGGCCGCAGGGATGGCTTTCCTGCTGCTGACCGTTCAGGTACTGACCGCCCAGCCAGCGGCTGAACCAGCGGCTGGGCGGTCAGTACCTGAACCGGTGGCCTCCAGTCTGCCGGTAAGTTCTGAGCCGGTAAGTTTTCACAGGATTGGCACCCGGCAAGGACTTACCCAGAGTTCGGTCTGGAAAATGTATCAGGACCACAGTGGCTTTCTCTGGATCGGTACACGCAACGGGCTCAACCGCTACGACGGACAGCGGTTTGTGACCTTTCGCCACCAGTATGGACAGGCGGGCAGTCTTCAGAGCAGCGAAGTAACCGCGCTGGCCGAAGACCGTGCCCACAGGCTTTGGGTGGGAACCATGAACGGGGGGATGCACCAGCTGAATCCTGACGGGCACAGCTTTACCCACATTGCGCGCACCAGCAGTGGCACAGACATCGGACACTGGGCCATCTCGTGCATTGTACCGGATGGTCGCGGAAGGCTGTGGGCCGGTACGCTCGGCTCGGGATGGCTTATTGTCGACCCTGAGCGTAAGCGGGCAGACCAGTTCCGGTTGCCTGATTCGCTGGGTATTTCCCCGCACGTAACCTGCGCTTTTGCCGACAGGGATGCCACCCTGTGGTTTGGGCTTGACGATGGTTCGCTGGTGCAGATCGGGCCCGATGGCACTTACCGGGGCAAACTGATGCTGCCTGCTGGCAGTGGCAAGGGGCAGCCCCGGCGGATCAACGCGGTGCTGCGAACCCAATCGGGCCTGCTTCTGGTGGCCAGCCGTAACCAGGGAGTCTACCGGTTGGAGGAGGCAGGCGGGAAACGGAAAGGAAGCGGGCAACTGATTCGCGTCTACGGCCAGTACGACAGCGAAAAAAAAGAAAATATCATCACCTGTCTGGCCCAAGATAAGGGCGGTTGGCTTTGGATTGGCACCGATGACGGGATACGGCGAACCCGCGTTGAGTCGTTACCTGAGATACTGCCTGAGTCGCTGTCGGCCAAGGCGTCTGCCAAAGACCAGTTTCAGGCAGAAGTGTTGCGGCACAATCCGGCCGACGAATTTTCGCTCTCTACCCACGCAGTTCTTTCGCTCCTGGCCGACCGGCACGGAAACGTCTGGGTAGGTACCTGGGAAGGAGGGATGAATGTGCATTACTCCCAGGCTCCCCGTTTCGAATGGATCACTCACCGGTCCAGTGGTCAGCGGCGCCTGCGTACACCCAGGGTCACTGCCGTCGCTACCGACCCGCAGGGAAATCTGTGGCTGGGTTCAGTGGAGGGGCTGCAGCGGTTCGGAGCCCAGGCTTCTGGCAGTCACGCCATTGGCAATCCGTTAACCGGCAATCCGTTAACTGGCAATCGCCCGCGCCCGGACAAAGCCCCGGCACAACCCGTTTCCCTGTCAGGTGTCATTCCTGGTGAAGATGTGTACCGGATGTGCACAGACCGGACAGGCCATTTGTATGTGAGTTTCTGGCGGGGTGGGGTGGCTCTTTACAGCACACCGGAAAAAGCCCGTCTGCTGACGGTTGTCAACCGTCCGGGGCAGCACATGGTAGCCTTTGCGCCCGCGCGCCAGGGTGGGGTATGGATGCTGCGCAGTGACGGAGAGCTTTTTTTTCACGATCCTGTTTCGGATCGGACGCGTGTGTTCGGGAATGTCGGGCGGCTTTCAACCGGCTCGTCAGTAACCTGCCTTCTGGAAGACCGCCAGGGCTGGCTTTGGATGGGCACGTATGAGAAGGGGTTATTGGGATGGGACTACCGGAGCGGGCGGATCCGGCGTTACCAGCCCGGTCCGGGTGGTCTGAGCGACAACCACGTCAGCTGCCTGTACGAAGACGCTGCGGGTACACTCTGGATCGGCACACACAGCGCCGGGTTGAACCGGAAAGCTGCCGGGAGTGAGAAAATAACCGTCTTCACCAAAAAGGACGGCCTGGCCGGGGACATGATTGCCTCGATTGAAGAAGACGCCCGCCATAATCTTTGGATAAGTACCGCCGAAGGGCTTACCCGTCTGGAACAAGCACGTCAGCGCTGCACTGCTTACACCGAATCCGACGGCCTGCCTCCGGGAGAGTTTGTCAGTCAGGGTAGTACGCTTCTCCCTGATGGCAGTCTGGCCTTTGCCTCCACCGATGGGTTGGTCATGGTGCATCCGGAGCGTTTTGATAAGCCGCAGGCGCCCCCCCAGGCGTATCTGGAACAGCTTTTGCTCTTTAACCGTCCGGTTACGGCCAGTAGCCATGGGGTCAATAGCCATGAGGTCAGTAGCCATGGGGTTAGGAGCAATGCCGCCGGTAGTGAGGCCGCTTTGCTCCATACCGAGCTGCGTCTGGCCGATAAGCTTACCCTGACTGCCCGCCAGAATGTGTTCACCCTGAATTTTGCCGCCCTGTGCTGGAACCGCAATCCGCACATTGCCTATGCCTACCGGCTGGAAGGATTTGACCGGCAGTGGCGTCACACCGATCAGCGGCATGCCGACCAACCCAGTGGCACCACGTATACCAATCTGCCCCCGGGCAGTTATGTGTTCCGCCTGAAGGCGGCTCTGCCCAATCAGCCCTGGGGGGGCGAGTCTGTGTTGCGTATTGTCATTGAGCCACCCTGGTATGCCACCCACTGGGCAATGGCCGGGTATATTCTTTTCGGACTTGGCTTGCTGGCCGGAGTGCGTCACCTGATTCGCGTACGCGAGCAACTGAGGGCCGACGCGCGCATCCAGCGCATGCGCGTGAGCAGCATTCAGGAGCTGGAAAAGGCAAAGACCAGCTTTTTTACCAATATCTCTCATGAATTTAAAACGCCGCTGACCCTCATCCTTACGCCGCTGGAAAGGTTATTGTCCGAGCAGTTGCCTCCGGCTGACCAAATGCGTTATCAGTTTCAGATCATGCAGCGCAATGCGGGGCGCCTGCTCAGGCTGATCAATCAGCTGCTGGATCTGTCCAGGCTTGAAAACGGTACACTCAAGCCCAGGATTCGTCCCGTTCAGCTGACAGCCTACCTGCAATCCCTCCTTGATTCTTTCGACCCGCTGGCCAGAGCCAAAGCAATCATGCTGAAAACCGCCTTTGATCCGTCGCTTGTGCAGGTGTGGACCGATCCTGACTTTCTGGAGAAGATAGTGACCAATCTGCTTTCCAACGCGTTGAAATATACCCCTGACGGGGGGCTGGTCAGCCTGAGCGTCAGTCAGGTCAGCGGCAAGGGCCAGGGCTGGCTGCAGCTTCTTGTCCAGGATACCGGTGAAGGGATAGCGCCCGAGGAGCAGGCTACCGTCTTTCAGCGGTTTTACCGGTCGTCCCGCAGCCAGGTGCCAGGTACCGGGATCGGCCTTTCCCTGACGCGCGAACTGACCGAGCTGCTCGGGGGCAGTGTGCACCTGGAAAGCACCCTGGGTGTTGGCAGTTGCTTTCGTATCCTGCTGCCGACCCGGGCAGAGGATTTTCCTGCCGAGTGGCTCAGCGAGCCGCTGCCCATACCCGTGCCATTGGAAGGGATGCCGGCCGAGCTTACCCAGTTGCCGCCGGAAGAAGACCGTACACTGCTACTCATCGCCGAAGATGACCCTGATCTGAACAGGTACCTGTGCTCGTTTTTTGCCCGTCATTTCCAGGTCCTATCGGCCGGCAACGGCCGGCAGGCACTCGAGCTGACGCGCGAGCATCTGCCCGACCTGGTGATCAGCGACTGGATGATGCCCGAGCTGGAAGGATCCGAGCTGTGCAAGCTGCTCAAAAACGAGGAGGCAACCAGCCATATCCCGTTGATTTTGCTAACTTCGAAGGCCAGCCAGGCCAGTCAGCTGGAAGGGCTGGGCATCGGAGCCGATGATTACGTGACCAAGCCGTTCAGCGCTGCGCTACTGCTTGGCCGGGTGAACAACCTGCTCCAGAACCGGCGGCTGCTGCGCGAAGCCTTCGGGCGCGAGGTCTGGCTGCGGCCCGCCGACGTGCAGCTTTCCAACCTGGACGAGTTGTTTCTCAAGCGGGCAACGGCCCTGATCGAAGAACACATCGACGATGTTCACTTCGACGCCGAGCAGTTGCAGGAGGCGATGAACATGAGCCAGATGCAGCTCTACCGCAAGCTCAAGAGCCTGACCAATCTTTCGGCCCGTGATTTTATCCGTTACATACGGCTCGAGCGGGCGGCCCAGCTGCTCAAAACCGGCCAGGTGAACGTCTCCGAGGCAGGCTACCGGGTGGGTTTCAACGACCGGAGTTATTTCAGCCGGGCATTCAAAAAACAGTTCGGACATTCACCCGCCCAGCATGCCGCGCACCAGGGGTAAAAGAGCCTTCGGCATGAAAAGAGCATGCGGCAGGGTCCGGGGCGGGTAGGAGTTGGTGATTCATTGGGAAATGTTGTGTCCCCAGCAATCCTGCTGATCTTTGTCAGAGCCGAACCGTGTGCACACAAGATTTGGCGCACGCTTTCTGCAATCACCCTGCGATCACCCTGCAATCACCCCGATTGGCGGCTGAGGGTATCTTTGATTCGGATACGTAAACAGATCCGAGTGGATTTGGAAATGCATTTGATAGGCGTATCCCTGCCGTACATTACCTCTTTTTGGGAATGAATCCCAAGAGCGAGCAGAATCCGCCGTCAATTGATCCGGCAAGGTCGCTGGCCAGGAAAAGATCCTCTCCGCCCGGGTCAAGGCTGGTGTGTTGGCATGATTTGTCCAACCGGTAAAACCAGCGTGGTATAAAACCAGCGTGGTATAAAACCAGCGTGGTACGGTCATTGAACACGCCAATGCTTGGCTGGATGGGTTTGACGCATTATCGGCTTAAAAAGCTTCACTATTTGGAATGGCTTGCAGATCACCCCACCGGCTGTGTGCCACCGGTTGAATTACGGATGATCAGTTCGGTTTGTAATTGCCGGATAATGGGCTTGTCGCTATCTGTCTCAACCTGGTCGAGCAGAAGCTGGGCAGCTACTCTGCCCATTTCACGCACCGGCTGGGCAACCGTGGTCAGGCTGGGTTCGATGTAAGCCGAGTAATAATCGTTGCTGAATCCGGTGACCGCAATGTCATGCGGAATCCGCAGCCCCCGTCCCTTGATTACCTGCATAGCCTGAATGGCGGTAGGGTCGTTGATGCAAAACAGCGCATCGGGCGGCTCAGGCAGATTCAGCAGATGATTGATATAGATATTTACTTTTTCCATTGTCAGGTCATAGCAGATAATCAACTCATCGCGGATAGGAATAGTATGCTTGCGCAGTGCATCCAGGTATCCGTTGAGCCGTTTGCGGCTGATGGCCAGCGTGGCTGGACCCGCCAGATGCGCAATCCTCCTTCTTCCTGTCTGAATCAGGTGTTCGGTGGCGCGGTAGGCACCTTCGTAATCATCCACAATCACCCGCGGCACTTCCATTTCTTCACATACCCGGTTAAAAAAGACTACCGGGATACCTTTGCGCTGAAACACCTTCAGGTGATCAAAATTGAGCGTTTCCTTGGTCAGGGATACAATCAGGCCATCGACTTGGTTGGTAAGCAAGGTTTTGGCATTTGCTACCTCCTGTTCATAAGACTCATTGCACTGGGCGATCAATACCGTATATCCACTTGCCTGCGCTACTTCCTGAACACCCAAAATCACCTGTGGAAAAAAAGAGGAAATAAATTCGGGTACTATCACACCAATGGCATTGCTCTTGTTTTTCAGCAGATTGATGGAAAACATATTCGGCTGGTAGTCCATCCGTTCGGCCAGTTCCAGGACGGCTTTGCGTGTTTGGGTATTCACTTTCGGATGACCGGTCAACGCCCTGGAAACAGTTGATTTTGAAATGTTCAGTTCCCGGGCAATATCCATGATGGTGATCTGATGTTTTTTCATCTTTTGTATACTGGATAAGTCTGTGCAATATATGACTTTTTTTAGATTCCGGCATCCTGATTGCCCTGGTCTTTGCGCACTTAGTGGGAACGCTCCCACTAGGTGCAACCGTTCCCACTAAGATTTTTTCATGAATGTATATTTAAAATATAAATTTTAAGCCAATTTTTATAAAGATTTTTATTGAATGGCAGATGGATGGCTATCTCAGGCAGCTATATCACCTTCCCTTAGCGAATACCGGGAAATCCAGCACTCTCTGTCATCATTTAATCAGGTTTAATTTTAGCGAGGTTCTTTTTTGTACTATACCTGTTTACCATCACGCCTATCCTTATGAGACAATTTTATTACTCGGGCAAGCTTCCCCTCCGGTGGCTGTTTGTATGTTTGTTTCTGCTACCCTTGTGTTCTGTTTTCGGGCAAAGCACAATCACTGTCAAAGGCAAAGCTGTTGACGACAACAGCCAGCCCATGCCAGGTGTGGCTGTATTTGAAAAAGGTACCACCAATGGCACAAGCACCAATGCCAACGGGGAGTATACCCTTACTGTAAGCGGCCAGAAAGCCGTACTCGTGTTCAGCTTCATTGGCTACACCTCCGAAGAGGTGATCGCAGGCAACCGAACCCAAATCAATGTCACTATGGTGCCTGACATCAAGTCGCTCAATGAAGTAGTAGTGGTTGGTTACGGTACCCAAAGGCGGGCCGAAATCACCGGATCGGTTGCTTCAGTCAGGGCGGCCGATATTGCAATGACTCCCAACGCCAACCTTGCCCAAGGGTTGCAGTCACGGGTGGCCGGCATTCAGATTACGCAGAACTCGGCCGCACCGGGTGGCAATGTTAGCGTGCGTATCCGGGGCGTAAACTCCATTAACGGAAGCTCCGAGCCGTTGTACATTATAGATGGCATTCAGATTGGCAACGGGAGCGGCAACAGTGCCAACTCGCCCAGCCCGCTTTCGCAGATCAACCCCAGCGACATCGAAAGCATGGAAGTACTCAAAGATGCCTCCTCGACTTCTATTTACGGAGCGCGGGGCGCCAACGGGGTGGTGATAATCACCACCAAACGTGGCAAGGCCGGGGCTACCCGCGTCACTTACGACGGCTACTACGGCGTACAGAACCGGACCAAAACCCTCGGTGTGCTCAACGCACGGCAATTTGCACAATTGGAAAACGAGACTTTCCCTAACCGGCAGTTGTATCCCGATCCCAACTCGCTTGGCGAAGGAACCGACTGGCAAAGCCTGGTGCTGCAACAAGCCCCCATTCAGAACCACGACCTGTCGCTCACGGCCGGCTCGGAGAAAACCCAGCTTTTGCTTTCGGGTAATTATTTCAACCAGCAGGGGGTTGTCCGCACCACGGGCTACGAGCGGTACTCGCTGCGGATGAACCTTGACCATACCATCAGCCAACGCTTCAAAGTAGGGGTAAACCTGATGAATTCGGTCAATGTGAACAAAGGGGTCAACACCGCCGTTACCGACGTGGACATAGCCTCGACTACATCCGGCATCCTCGGATCGGCCGTGGCCGCCCCGCCGACATTGCAGCCTTACCGCCTCGACGGAAGCCTTTTCCCGTTTGAAGACCAATTGGGCGGCGATTACAGGGAAACGTCCAACCCGCTGGGCCTGCTCGAACAGACCCTGCGGCAGACAGCCCGCCGTACCCTGGGCAACCTGTATCTGAATGCGCAGATTGTCAAAGGGCTTTCGTACCGGGCCACGTTTAACATTGACTACACCAACTCTTTGGGCGATTTTTACTCGCCTCGCTCCATTTTGAGCCAGAATCAGCTCAGAAACGGCGGTGGAAGTGCCTCCAAGTCAAATGATTACAATCAGACCCTGCTCCACGAAAGTATCCTGACCTACGAGACCAGATTCGCTGACCGACACTCGCTCAGATTTACCGGAGTGTTTGCTTCCCAGCGCACTGTTTTTGAATCCAACAGCGCCTCGGGTTCGCAGTTTCCCAACGACATTGTGACCAACAACAACCTGAGTTTTGGCGCAATACGCAATGGAACCAGTTTCAAAAACGATCAGCGGCTCGATTCGTACATGGCACGGGTCAACTACGGTTTTCGAAACAAAATCTTCGTTGACCTGACCATGCGGGCCGATGGGTCAACCAAATTCGGCACAAACTACAAATATGGCTATTTCCCGGCTGTGGGTGCGGCCTGGCGTCTGATTGAAGAGCCTTTCCTGAAAAGCCAGAACGTGGTTTCCGACCTGAAACTGCGCGGCAGCTGGGGCGTGACCGGCAACGCGGACGGTACCGGGCCCTACGCGTCGCTGGCTCTGGTAGGCTCAGGGTTCAATTCAACTTTCAACTATCAGTTTGCGGATGCACCTCAACTGGGTCTTGCGCCAACGGGCGTACCTAACCCTGATTTGAGATGGGAACGCTCGACCCAAACCAACCTTGGGCTGGATGTCTCGTTTTTGAACAACCGCGTGTCGTTGATTGCCGACGTGTACGAGAAAAGGACCGACGACTTGATCTTTTCCAAGCTTCTGCCCGTCTCCTCGGGCTACAGTGTCATCAACGGCAATTATGCCAGCCTGCGCAACCGGGGTGTGGAAGTGGCCGTTAACGCCCGGGTGGTTGACAAGGCTGTCAAATGGGACGTGTCGGGCAACCTGACCTTCAACCGCAACAAGGTACTCAGCCTTGACGAAGGGGCCACCCGCGAAATCGCCAGGGGCTTTGTGTCCTACCTGGTGGTGGGCCAACCGATTGGCGTGTACAAGACCTACATCTGGGACGGCATCTACCAAACCGGCGAGAGCTTCATACCCGGGGACGTGACCCCACGCTTGGGTGGGGCCCGCAACCGGGATGTGAACGGGGACGGCCGCATCGACAGCCAGGATATTGTGCTCACCGGCAACCCCAACCCCGACTATATCTTCGGCTTTACCTCCAACCTGGCCTACAAGGGTTTTGACCTGACTGTATTTGTGCAGGGGGTGCAGGGCAACCAGTTGTGGAACAACCTGCGCTACAACCTCGAAAACCCGCTAGGAAGGCGCAATCTGCTCGCCGGAACAGCCAACCGCTGGTCGCCGACCAATCCGAGCAATGAGTACGTGTCTGCGCAGCAAGGCGGGCGTCTGCCGTTTTCCAATCGCTTTGTGGAAGACGGTTCGTATGTGCGGCTGAAGACGCTCACCCTGGGTTACCGCCTGCCGACAATCAAAGGGTTGCAGTCGGTCCGTCTCTATGTGAGTGCCAACAACCTGTTCACCATCACCAACTACACCGGCTTTGATCCGGAGGTGAACACCTTTGGCGGCAATCAATCCAATGATAGGATCGGCGTTGATAACGGCGTGTATCCAACGGCCCATACCTTCTTGGGGGGCTTGCAGGTAACCCTTTGATCCTATCATCCTGATGCTTTGCTTTTCAATACCTAACATTTTTGCCATTATGAAGCCAATTATAAAATCAACCATAAAACGCGCCTTCGCCTTCAAACGCATCAAACGCACGCTCCGTCTCAAACGCACGCTCCGTCTCAAACGCACGCTCCGTCTCAAACGCACGCTCCGTCTCAAACGCACGCTCCGTCTCAAACGCACGCTCCGTCTCAAACGCACGCTCCGTAGCCTGCCAATGGGTTTGATGGCTGTCTTTTTGCTTATCCTGCCATCGTGCGAACTTAACGAAACGGTGTATTCGTCGGTTACCAACGAAAATTTCTACAAGAACGCGCAGGATGCCGAGACGGCCTTGACTGCCGCCTACAGTCAGGTGTACTTTTTGTACTGGGGGCCGGCCGCGCTGGTCGTTCCCGAGTTCAGCGCCGACCAAACTTATCCGCGCGGGGTGGTGGGGCGTAACACTTACACCTTGTTTAACTATGACCCCGCCTACTCGGCGGTGAGGAGTTTTGGACGCGGATACGAAAGTCCGCTGGGTATCTGGGATTACTGCTACCGGGGCATAGAAGCGGCCAATTGGGTAATTGATCGCGTACCCGCTATCGGAATGGATGCCAATCGCCGCAGTGTCATTGTGGCCGAGGCGTATTTCCTGCGGGGGTATTACCAGTTCATGCTCGCAAAAAATTTCGGCGATGTGGTTGTCCGCACCAAGCCTGCACTTTCGGAGGCCGATGCGTTCAACCCCAAAAGCCCGCGCGCCGAGGTGTATGGCCAGATCCTCAAAGACCTTGACAGTGCCGCCGTGGGTCTGCCTTCCTACACGGCAAGCTTGCCCCCCGGACGCCCTTCGAAGGAAACGGCTCTCGGGCTGGCTGCCAAGGCGGCGTTGTATGCGGAAAACTACCCGCTGGCCTTGCAAAAAAGCCGCCAGGTAATCAATTCGGGCCTCTACAGTCTGGTTCAAAACGTGCAGGACCTGTACGAGGTGAACAAAAAGGACATCGCCCGGCGGGAAGTCATGTTCTACTTCGAAAGTTCACGGTCAACCCAGGCCCCTGATCGTTTCTCTTTTGCCATGGGGCTGTCCGGCCCTCCCGGCGGCACAGGGCGTGAGTACGGAAATTCTACCTTCGGCTCTTGGTTTGTTTACCCTAAATTCTACGAGTCGTTTGCCACCAACGATGCCCGCCGAGACCTGATGGCAACCTCCTTTGTTAACCGGCAGGGCAACGTGGTGCCCCAACCGAACATCACACCCATTACACAGCAAGGGATTCTGATTCGAAAATACCGCGACCCGGATTCCAATGGAGACCGCAACGGATGCCTCATACCCATTCTGCGGCTGGCCGATGTGTATCTGATTGCCGCCGAAGCCGAGGCGAGGCAGGGCGGGCCTACGGCATCTGCTTACCAAGCCATCAATACCGTGCGCCGCCGGGCAGGGCTATCAGATTTGCCTGAGGGTCTGAGTCAAGAGGCGTTTATCGATGCGGTATTGCAGGAACGTTCATGGGAACTTTTTGCCGAGGGCGACCGGTGGTACGATCTGACCCGCACGGGCAAGTTCCTGACCCTGATCCCGCAGGCGACCAACGAGGTGTACCCGAACCGTACTGTACAGCCCCGGCATCGTTTCTTTCCTATTCCGCAGACCGAAATCCAGGCCAATCCCAGAATTGAACAGAACCCGGATTGGCAGTAGTATCGTCAGTATGTAAACAGCAGGAAATATGTAAGCAGCAGGCAGGTTTTGCGTTTTGTGAACATACTGTCTGCTTTCTGAAATTAACCTGCGTTTGGGTGGCAATAGTACTTTTCCACGGGGGTTGTTGCGCCCAAGGTAGGGCCGCACCAGACGTACGGCTTTGCGTCGGGAAAAATATTTGGGCAGGATGCACAGTTGTAGCTGCCCGATGGACTGGTGCAGGTAGCTGATCCACAGGTGGATTGCTGGGCCGCTACGGCAACCCAACGCAAACGGTTGTTTGTGTTATTACCCAACAACGATGACAATGCCAAAACCACACGGGTACAATTGAATCCGGAAAAACTGGCATTGGGACAGCAGGCAAAAATCCGGAAAGCTGAACTTCCCGGCCAAACGGGCAGCAAACGCGGCGAATCAGCTAGATGTGACGACTGGCAAGTGAGTATTCTGGTCCTCGGCTTGGCGGTTGTCACATTGGAACTTGAACAGAGAAAGAGAACATGAACAGAAAATTTGAATAGCAAAACCAATAAACGCTGACAAATAACACACTTCACCCAACCGGAACCAGAAAACCTATGAATTCTGCCATAGATACGCTTGTGATTTTTATTTTTTCCGCGTTTGTACTCGGCATCGGAATGTTGTTTGCCCGCACGGGTCGTAACCTCAAGTCGTTTTTTGCCGGGGGTGAGGCCGTGCCGTGGTCGGTTGGAGGGCTGTCGTTGTTCATGAGCTTTTTCTCGGCGGGCACGTTCGTGGCCTGGGGTTCGATTGCCTACAAGCACGGTTGGGTGGCGATCACCATCCAATGGACCATGTGCATCGGTGCCCTGATTACGGGCCTCTGGCTGGCACCGCGCTGGAAAGCAACCGGCAACCTCACCGCCGCCGAGTTTATCCGTGAGCGGCTCGGGGTAACGGTGCAGAAGATGTTCATTTATATTTTTATCCTGGTTTCGGTGTTTATCAAAGGCTCGGTGCTGTATCCGGTGGCCAAGCTGGTAAGTGTTTCCTTGGGTTTTCCTTTGGTGCCGTGTACCATTTTCCTGGGCTTGTTCATGATTGCCTACACCGCCGTGGGTGGGTTGTGGGCTGTAATGGTGACCGATATTCTCCAATTCGTGATTCTGTCGGCGGCAGTGTTCATTCTGCTGCCTCTTTCTGTGAACAAGGCAGGCGGCCTTGACCAATTCACGCAAAACGTACCGAACGATTTCTTCGCGTTGTTCAGCGGTGACTATACCGTGGGCTTTATGCTTGCCTTTTTGATCTACCATGTCTGCTACATCGGTGGCAACTGGACGTTTGTGCAGCGGTACACCAGCGTAGACAGCCCACGGTCGGCGCGTAGGGTGGCTTTCTTGTTTGCGGCCCTGTATTTGGTCAGCCCGATCATCTGGATGCTACCGCCCATGTTTTACCGATCCATCAACCCCGCCCTGACCGGCCTTGACACCGAAAACGCCTACCTGATGGTGTGCAAACTGGTGCTGCCGCCCGGCTTGCTCGGGCTTATGCTCACTGGGATGTACTTCTCCACTTCGGCCAGTGCCAACACGGCCCTCAACGTGGTCTCGGCCGTGTTCACCAACGACATTTACAAAGGTATGATCAAGCCTCAGGCTACCGACCGTGAGCTGATGCGAGTGGCGCGCGGGTCGTCGTGGTTGTTCGGACTGGGCATGATTGTCATCGCGCTGCTGGTGCCGGCGGCCGGGGGTATGGTCGAGGTGGTGCTGAGTATTTCGGCTATTTCGGGTGGACCGCTGCTGGCTCCGCCTCTTTGGGCATTGTTTTCCAAACGTCTCACCGGCAAGGCCACGCTTTGGATCAGCGGCGTTGGTCTGGGAGTCAACTTGTTTTTCAAAATTGTGGCACCGGGGCTGCTTCACATCAAACTGAGCCGGTCGCTGGAAACCTTGGTGGGTATTGGCGTGCCGTTGCTGCTGTTGCTGGCTTATGAACTGTGGGCCTCCTCGCGCAAACAAGTGGCCGGCGATTATGAACGTTATCTGAATGTCAAACGGGAAAAGAAAGCCGAACAACTTTTGGCGGACGATACCGAGAAAGCCGCCATTGCCCAACAAAACCGCTTTGGCCTGCGCATCATCGCCTTTTCGTTGGTCTTTACTGCCTGTATGTTGTTCGCCCTGAGCCTGTTTACTGCCTCGGGGGGCACTTTGACGGCGAGCATCGCGGGGGTAATTCTGTTGGCGGCTTGGATACCCTGGCGGGCTTCCCGGCGCAACGAAGCACAGACCGTGCGGGCGGCAAAAGTGTGATTTTATGGTAAAAGTTTCGGTCAACCTCATTCACTCCTTTTGCGAATGAGGCATCGAGACGGGCCGAAAAACGAAATCAAAAGTTACCAAATTTCTGAAAATCATATGTTTGCAAATCGCATTTCTACTTACAAATTAGGCAGAACCTTGCTTCTTTGGCTTGCCTGTATGCCGCTGACGCTGTTCGCACAGCCTAACCTTGGCGAAGAACGACTGACGCTGAACGGCAGATGGGCTTTCAAAACAGACCCCAACAATGCGGGCGAAACCCAACGCTGGTTTGCCACCGATTTCGCGACGGCGGGCTGGGACTCGATGGAAGTGCCCGGCAACTGGGATTTGCACAACGAATACGCTACGTACGCGGGCAAAGCTTGGTATCGCCGCATGGTGACCATTCCCGCCAACTGGCAAGGCAAAACCATTCGGCTGGCGTTTGAAGCCGTTTACCACGATGCCAAAGTGTGGCTCAACGGCCAGTTGCTCGGCGAAAGCCACAGCGGCTTTTTTCCCTTCGCTTTTGACATTACCCAAGCCGTCAAACCCGGCCAGCAGTACATAGTGACGGTTTGCGCCGACAATACATTTCGCCGGGGTGCCATCTGGAACTGGGGCGGTATCCGGCGGCCGGTTGCCCTCATGGCCACCGCACCACTGTACATCCAGCAAATGCACGTACTGCCGGTGCCAGACTTGAAAAACGGCACTGCCCGCGTAACCGTCCGGGTGCAACTGCAAAACACCGCCGACCGGCCCCAAACGGTCAACTGCACGGCGGTATTGAAAGACAAAAGCGGCCAATCGGTACCTACCGGCAAAGGACTGTCGGTGACCGCAACGGTTCCGGCCCGCAGCAACCAAGAATATACCCTGCAAGCTGATTTACCCAAAAACCGCACCCATTTGTGGCATTTCGACGACCCGTATTTATACACCGCTGAAGTAACGGTGAACCAAGATAATAAGCCATTGCACCGCATCAGCGACCGGTTTGGCATCCGCAAAGTGGAAATCGACGGGGTGCAACTAAAACTCAACGGCGAACCTGTGCGGCTGATGGGCTACAACTGGGTGCCCGACGACCGCACTACCGGCAACACCCTGCCCGCGTGGCGTTATCGGCAAGACATTGACCTGATGAAAAAGTCCGGTGCCAACATGGCCCGCCTCTCGCACCTACCGCTTCCAAAGGAAGTACTTGATTACGTGGACGAGAAGGGAATGCTTGTGTTCAGCGAAATACCGCTGTGGGGAAAAGACCTCCTTGTGGATCCCGAAAATCCCACGCCAAAACAATGGCTCGGTCAACTGGTCGATGGACAGTACAACCACCCGTCCATTATTGGCTGGTGCGTGGGTAACGAAATCGGCTTTTTGCACCAAAATCCGAAAGTGATTGAATACGTCGAGTCGGCCATCGGCTACGTCAAAAAAGAACTCGACAATTCGCGGCTGGTGGTGTACGTAACCCATTCGGCCGATATGCAGCCGCGCGACGCGGCGCAGTTTTCGGACATGATTCTGCTCAACAAGTACGGCTCGTTGGGCTCAAGTGCCGACAAAGCCCACCAAAACCAGCCCGGCAAGCCCATGTTTTATTCCGAATATGGCTACAACTTGACCAGCGAAAATCCCAACCCAGGCGTACTCGAAGGCCGCAAAATGCTTAACGACATGCGCGGCCGTGACTACCTGATGGGCGGGGCGTTATGGACGTTCAACGATTACCGCAGCCACTGGCAGGCGCACGAGTCTTGGAACACCGCCCCCACTGGCAACCGCGCCTGGGGGGTGGTCAACGTGTATCGCCAGCCCAAACGAGCCTACGAAACCTTCCGCCGCGAATATGCCCCCGTTCGTTCGCTTACGGTAACAAGTAGTCAAAAAGGCAGTACTGTGACCGTGCAACCGAGAGGCAAACTGGATTTACCCGCCTATATGTTGCGCAATTATACCCTCGCGTGGCAGGCCAGCGACAGCCAAGGCAAACACTTGGATGGCGGATTTGCCACTTTGCCCACCATTACGCCCGGCGGCAAACCTACACAGCAAATGGTAGTTTGGCGCGCACCCGTGGGCCAAATCGCCCAAGCGAAATACAGTCTAATTTCACCTACGGGCTACACCGTCTACGACACCACCATTTACACGCAGAAACCAGCCGCACCAGCCATCCAGGAAGTGATTCCCGGCGATGGCGGCGTGCGGGTGGTATTCAACACGGTACCCGGTGCTACTGGCTACGTGGTTCGGTACGGCAAAACCGACTTTTCGCAACGCAGCGACACCACTATTCATCACTACGTGGACATCCGCAAACTGGACGCTGGACGAACGTATCAGTTTCAAGTAGTTGGCATCAATTCAATTGGAGAAGGAGACCCCTCGGCGACGGTGAAAGCCGTGCCGGTGGCCGAACCGCTTCCGCCCGTGGTATGGCATACCGAAGCAGCCGACAGTGCTTTCTTTATCGGCTACGGATACGCCAACTACGATTATCTGTACGAAGTCCGCTACGGCACCGACCGCACCAACGAAGCCGGTTGGCAGTCGCTACAGATCACCAACAAGGGTGTTTGCCGCGTTCCGAACCTAGAGAATGGCAAAACGTATTACTTCCGTATGAATCGTATTGACCAGGCTTACATCGAAAGTAGTTGGTCGGAGGTGCAAAGCGTGCGTTTGTCCGAAAACCGTAACGCCCAACCCGTCGAAACGAAGGCGGTGTTGCGTTCGGGCTCGCAGGCACTGATTTCTATCCATCCCGACGAAAAAGCCACTGGCTACCAAGTCAGCTATCAGGAAAACGGCAAAACGCAAAACGTTGTGATTCAAGGCTCGGCGTTGGAGTATCTGGTTATCAACGGGCTTGATGCGAAAAACAACTATTCGTTCACAGTATCGGCACTTATTCGGTCCGACACTTCCGATACCCGACCGCAAGCGGCTGGACATTTGAGTAACTGATAGATAAAATACGTGTGTAGAATCAGCTTAGTCTGTTTCAGACACAACATACTGACATTATCTCATTCACTTACAAGACATCATTTTTATCGGCCTCTGTGGCGAACAACCTAATCTTAAAACTATGATAAAGCAAGAAGCAGTTTCACATCGGCTTTTACACACCGAGTCATACCAAGCAGATTTGATTGTGGTTGGCGGCGGGCTTTCGGGCGTTTGCTGCGCCATTACGGCGGCGCGGGAGGGCATCCGGGTTATTCTCGTGCAGGACCGCCCGGTGCTGGGTGGCAATTCATCCAGCGAAGTGCGGCTGTGGGTGCTGGGTGCCACCTCGCACATGGGTAACAACAATCGCTGGGCCCGCGAAGGCGGCGTGATTGACGAGATCCTCGTGGAAAACACCTACCGCAACCCCGAAGGCAATCCAATCATTTTCGATACCGTACTGTTGGAAAAGGTTATGCTGGAGCCCAATATTACACTGCTGCTCAATACGGCTGTTTTTGACGTGGATAAATCCGATGCTGAAACCATTCGCAGCGTCAAAGCCTTCTGCAGTCAGAACGGAACGCTCTATCAACTCGCCGCCCCGCTTTTCTGCGACGCCTCCGGGGACGGGGTGCTGGCGTTTGCGGCCGGGGCGGCCTTCCGGATGGGAGCCGAATCGGCTGAGGAATTCGGCGAAAAGTTTGCTCCCACCGCCGAATACGGCGAACTGCTGGGTCATTCCATCTACTTTTACAGCAAAGATGTGGGCAAGCCGGTGCGGTTTGTGCCTCCGGCGTTTGCCCTGCAGGATATCACCCGGATTCCGCGTTACCGGCGTTTTAATGCCAAAGAACAAGGTTGCCAGCTGTGGTGGCTTGAATACGGCGGACGGCTCGATACCGTTCTGGATACCGAAAAAATCAAATGGGAACTCTGGAAAGTTGTATACGGGGTGTGGAATTACATTAAAAATTCCGGCAACTTCCCGGAAGCCGAAACCCTGACGCTCGAATGGGTAGGCACCATTCCCGGCAAACGCGAAAGCCGTCGTTTTGAGGGTGATTATATCATCCGGCAGCAGGATATCATTGAGCAGCGGGAACATTACGATGCGGTGGCGTTTGGTGGCTGGAGCATTGACCTGCACCCGGCCGACGGCGTTTTTTCCGAGAAACCGGGTTGTAATCAGTGGCACAGCAAGGGCATTTATCAGATTCCGTACCGCTGTTTGTATAGCCGCAATCTCAATAACCTGTTTCTGGCCGGGCGTATCATCAGCGCCACGCATGTGGCCTTTGGCTCTACGCGGGTGATGGGCACGGCTGCCTACGCGGCCCAGGCCGTAGGACTGGCGGCGGCGCTGTGCCACAGACACCGGCAACTACCCCGCCAGCTGGCCACTGAAACCCAGGTGAAAACACTACAGCGCGAATTGCAAAAAGCCGGCCAGTACATTCCCGGATTCGCGCTGAACGACCCGCAGGATCTGGTGCATCGCGCCCGGATTACCGCTTCCAGCGAATGGACACTGACCGAATTGCCCAGCCACGGCGAGCCCGAACCGATGGATTTTTCGGTGGCGCAAATGATTCCGGTACAGGCGGGCCGGATGCCCAAAGTGATTATTCATCCGTACGCGGCTGAGGCTACCGAACTGGCTGTGGAGTTGCGCATTTCCGCAAGGGCGGGCTCGCACACACCTGATGTGCTGCTGGATTCGGTTGTGGTGCCGCTCCAGGCCAGCCGCAACTGTATTCACCTGGGTTTCAAAGTGCAGATTGCCGAACCCACGTATGCTTTTGTCATAATCCGCAAGAATCCGCTGGTATCGCTGCCGTATTCAGATTCCCGGGTTACGGGAATCCTATCCGTGTTTAACCTGATAAACAAGGCCGTTTCCAATTACGGGAAGCAGGAACCGGAAAAAGACCTTGGGGTAGACGCGTTTGAATTCTGGTGCCCCAAGCGGCGACCGTCCGGCCGCAACCTGGCTTTTCGGGTAGAGCCGTCTTTACCGGTTTTTGGCGCCGTTAATGTACGCAATGGCATTGCCCGCCCCACAAACCAGCCCAATGCCTGGGTGGCTGATCCGGCCGATGCAAATCCGGTGCTTTCATTGCAATGGGACGAGCCGCAAACCATCCGGCGCATTGAACTGTGCTTTGATACCGACTGGGATCACCCCATGGAAACAGTACTGATGACACACCCCGAATCAGTTATGCCTTTTTGTGTGCGCAACTACCTGATTCTGGATGAGCATGGTCAGGTGATTCATCACCAGCAGGATAACTACCAGACCCGCAATACCATTCGCCTGGCCACTCCGTTGCGGACCCGCCAACTCACTTTGGAGGTAGAGCATCCGGATAAAAACGTACCGGCGGCTTTGTTTGAATTCAGGTGCTATGCAGAGCCGGAGTAACAAACCTGCCGACAAACAGTCTGCCAATGGTTTTGAATCGGTTGAAGATGACCTCCACCCAAATGCAAGACCGGCAGAAAGAGAGTGATTGCCATGTTTGCCCTTACTATATTTGCCCTTACTATATTTGCCCTTACTATGTTTGTTCTTACTATGTTTGTTCTTACTATGTTTGCCGTTATTACATCTGGCCTTGTTGTGGTTACCGCGTTTTTAAGATGCAGGATCCAAAGAGTGCTGTAGGTGGTATTGTCACCTTTTCCGATCAGGATTGGGAAAAACTTGCCGCCTGCTTTACCATATCCGGTCCTGAAAAAGGTGAATAGATCCAAAATCCTGGCTGCTGACCGATGCTGCTGACTGATGCTGCTGACTGATGCTTTTCAAGCATGTTTCCGGTGGAAAGATGAATCGGATGGGTGAGCGGGGTCCAATACGCAGCTTTTTGCGCTGAGCTTTTTGCGCCGGGTAAGATACTATCATACCATTTGCCAATCGGGTAGGAAATAGCCGCGCTGCCAGCGTTTGCACAGGTTCAGGCTGTTGCACTATTCCCATGTAAATTTTTCCTTCAATAATCGAAAACAATCAAAAGCTACTCTGTTTATTCATCTTGCCCATGCGATTAACATCTGTCCAACGATTAAGACCAAGTGTAAGGGTAGCCGTGTTGCTGGCGGCTTTGTGCTGCACTTGCACACCTGTCCGGCAACGGGCGAGCAAACCTGTCCGGATCAGCGGTGTGTATCCGCACCTGGCTTATTTCAACAACGAAGGCGAATGCGGCACGGGGGCCGTAGTGCCCTGGGCCGACCGACTCTGGGTGATTACCTACGGCCCGCACCTGCCGGACGGATCTTCGGATAAGCTCTACGAGATCACCCCTGATTTGCAACAGATCGTGCGTCCCGAAAGTACGGGCGGTACCCCTGCCGACCGGCTGATTCACCGCGAAAGCAACCAGCTTTTCATCGGGCCGTACGCCATTGATGCCCAGCGCAATGTACGGGTGATCCCTTATGCCCAGGCGCCCGGACGCTACACCGGCGCGGCCCGCCACCTGACCGACCCGGCGGGGAAAATCTACCTCGCTACCATGGAGGAGGGCTTTTACGAGGTGGATGCAAAGACGCTCCAAACCCGCGTGTTATACCAAGACGGCAACGTGAAAAACAAACACAAACAGGACACCCAGCACAACCAACCCAATCAGTTACTGCCCGGTGCGCACGGCAAGGGGTTGTATTCGGGGCAGGGCGTGATGGTTTATTCCAACAATGGCGAGGCCTCGCCGCAGGCCCTGAAGCAGTTTGATATTGAGTCGGGCGTACTGGCCGAGTGGAACGGCAAGGACTGGAAAGTGGTCCGCCGCAACCAGTTTGTGGAAGTGACCGGCCCCGGTGGTATCAACGGCAATGCCGATCCGGCCAACGACCCCATCTGGGTTACGGGCTGGGACCACAAGTCGGTGTTGCTGGGCGTGCGTGAGCGGGGCGCCTGGGCCTTTTACCGGTTGCCCAAAGCCAGCCACAGCTACGACGGTGCCCACGGGTGGAACACCGAATGGCCGCGCATCCGTGACGTAGGTCCCTCCGGCAAGCCTGACTACCTGATGACCATGCACGGTATGTTCTGGCGGTTTCCCCAAACTTTTTCTATCGCTAACTCGGCCGGTGTACGCCCCCGGTCGGCATATCTGAAAGTGATTGGCGATTTTACCCGCTGGAATGACGGACTCGTGTTTGGCTGCGATGATTCGGCGCAGAAAGAATTCTCAACAAACGGAAAGTAAAAGGCGATATCCAGGGGCCCGGACAGTCAAACTCGAACCTTTGGTTTACCCCCCTTGCCCTGCCCGACCAGCTCGGGCCAACAACTGCCGAAGGGGCCGTGTGGCTCTCAGAGCCGGTCAAAGCCAACGAGCCTTCCGAAGCGTTTCTGTTTGCCGGCTGGCCCCGCCGCTCGGCCTGGATACACAACCAAGGCACGCAACAAGCTGACTTTACCTTCCATGCCGATCGGCAAGGGAACGGCCGGTGGGAGCCGCTCCGCACCGTATCGGTAGCGGCTGGGGCTGCCGTACCGGTCGAGTTTGCCAGCGCAGAAGCGGGCGAATGGGTGCGTGTAACCGCCAGCCAACCCACCATAGCCACGGTACACTTTTTTTACGCCGGTCGGGATAACCGCACGTCCGTCCCCGATGCCATCTTTACCGGACTCACCAAAGCAGCCGATAGCCAGGCGGTCGGTGGATTGTTGTACGGTCTGGGGGATGACCGCCGCGTACTGGGCGTGTCTGCCGTTGACTGGAAAGCAACCACCCCTTCGCCGGTTGGCTATTACGAGCTCGACGCGAACATGCAATTACGGCCCAGAAACGACCCGAAGATGCGGCAGCACATCAACGAAAAATTTGCCATTCCCAAAGATGTCATTACCATTGATGAGTCTTCGGTACTGGTGGTGGATGAGCGCGGACGGCGCTGGCGGTTGCCTTTGGGTGATCCGGCTTACAAGCCCCTGGTTCAGGCTGCCGCTACCCGGATTGCCCGCGAGGTGGCTACCGAGCGTGATCTGCTCAACTGCATGGGTACTTTCTACGAGCTACCGGCTGAGAATGCCGACGGTTTTGCCAAAATTCGTCCGGTGGCTTCCCACAATTTCCGCGTTCATGATTACGCCAGCTACCGGGGCCTGCTTGTGATGACCGGCGTCGACCCGCGTGCGGGCAAAAACAATCCGCACGTAATTGTGTCTGATGACGGCAGAGCGGCAGTCTGGGCCGGGGTGATTGACGATTTGTGGAAACTGGGCAAACCTACCGGCCGGGGCGGCCCGTGGAAGGACACAAACGTGAAAGCAAACCAGCCTTCTGATCCTTACCTGATTGGTTTTTACCACAAGCGTACGCTTGCCCTATCGCACCAGAGCAAAGAGCCGGTTACTTTCCGGATTGAAGCCGAGCCGGTTGGCCACGGTCCGTGGATGAGCTACCGGGAAGTGACTGTTGACCCTGGCCAAACGTGGAGCTACACCTTTCCCGATGGTTTTCAGGCGCGCTGGATTCGATTGGTGGCCAGCAAATCAACTACGGCAACCGCCTGGCTGACCTACGAGTAAAGCGTACGAGTAAAGCGTACGAGTAGTGCGTGCGAGTAAAGCTTACGTGCACATAAAAGCCTATGTCCAGCTTCCAAACCCGGCACTTTTGATCGGGCAACTGAACCAATTGCTTTCGGGCCGGTTGCTTCCCAAAGGTTAATCCGGAAGGAATACTTGCCTTCATTCTGGGATGCAAATGCCTTCTGGCATTTACATCCCAGTAGCGATAACATCTGGAGCAATAATCTTGAATGCTTTTGAAATGCCGATAAACGTTTCAATTGAGATTTTGGGCGCCGACAAACCCTTAATGCATATGCCAAGCAGACTTACAACCATTTGGGTTCGCTCACACCCTTTGAAGCAGTAGTTCATAAAGCGTAAGCATTTGAGTGGCAATTTTTGATTGCCAGCTTTTGATTGCCAGCTTTTTGACTGCCGGATGGGTGGTACAGCTACGCCATGGAACAGGCCCGGCAGGAGCTTGAACCGGAAGTATATCCCGACAGTGCGCAGAAAGAACTCTCGGGCAAATACCACCGGGTGGCCCTTACCTATTTTGCCCAGCTGGTGGAAAAAAGTAAACTCGCCGGCCGGAACCTGACGCCCCAGTTCAGCCAGGGCTTGGAAAGGATGTACGCCTGCCTGGCCTGTACCATCCGCCCGGACGGGTACGGGATGCTCAACAACGATTCGGACCTGGATTACAATGCCGATACGCTTAAAACCGCCGCTGACACCTGGTTTGTCTACTCCACTGGTGGGTAAGGGATGGTAATCAGTAGCATTGGTTTGAGTGCATCGATGACAGGTTGTATGCTACCTTTCAAACGTTCCAGGATCTTCCGGGCCGCATAGAAGCGGACCAGCGGACCGTTTTTCAAAATTTCGGCACAGGGCAGATTCTTCTGGGTGATCTGGCGGGCCAAAGAAGCCTCCAGTGAAAAGCCCGTGCAGCAAAGCTCGATTGTCAGCCGGTCGGTTGCCGAATGAAGCCTTACTGCCAGTGCACGTTCGGTACGATCGGGTGGCAATTCAAGCAGGGCAATGACCAGATTCTTTAACAGTGAAATCAACAGGGTGACATTCATACCAGGCACACGCTCGGATGTGCATTCAAACTCGAACCGAAGACCGTTGTGAATCTGCCCATGGATTGTCTGCCTCAGCATTGCTTCGATCCGGTCGGGATGGAAGGTCTGGTCGTAGGCAAAATCGTTCCTATCGGCCTGGGCCACATAGAGCAGGTTTTTGAGTGTCGCGTCTGTTTTTTCCGCGCACCGGGTCATTTCGGCTATGTAGTGGGCCTTTTCCTCTTCCGTTTCAGCCAGGGGCATAATGCTCAACAGGCCCATCAGCGATGCCAACGGACCCCGCAGATCGTGCGATGTCCGGTAGAGAAAATAATCCAGCTCCAGGGCTTTTTCACGCAGTTGTTCATAGATGAGCCTGAGCTCGTTCAGGTTACGCACACGCAGGATGATGTAGCCGTTGATATCACTGATCAAGCCCAGGTAAAAGCCGGAAATCCCCAGTACCAGGCTATGGCCGTTGCGGGTTTGGGCAATGTATTCACTTTCCCTGAAAAAGCCTGGCTGTAACGCTGCCTCCATGGATTTTTGCCAGTTGTGGTCGCGGGAAATCAAATCGATCGGCTGGCCCAACAGCTGTTCACTCCCGTAATTGAGCAGTTGCAGAATACTCGGGCTTACCCTGACAATGCGAAAACGGGTGGACAGAATGATGCTATCCTCAAAGATATAGGCCAGGTTGTTTTCGATGCCCTCGGTTGAAAAAAGGGGTGAAGAGCCTGTTGGTGAAGAGCCTGCTGAATTTTTGTCCACGATCAAAAAGGTAAGTTTCCCGGATCAATGATTTTGGAAACGTTTGTAAAAGCAACAAAGAAAGAAGACACCCAGGCCGGTGATTGAAAAACGAACCTTCCGACCGTGACTCCACAGACTGTCTTTCTATGAAAGCGTTCTATGACAGCGTTGATTTTTGTCTGAGTTGCATTTCCAATTCCTTGCGCAAGCGGATCTGGTCAACCAGGGTAAGCAAATCACAACAACCGCTGACAAAGCTGATCTCTTCCGCATCCCATTCGCGCGCTTGTCCGTGCTCGAGACAAATGACACCTTTGAGCTTTCCATCCATAAAATAAGGGATGTCCAGAAGCGACTCGATACCCAATGGGATCAGGTACGTGTCGGTAAAACAGGCCGTTGCCGGATGGGTGATCGCATGGTTGGCCTGTATGATTTCTTCCTGAAGGATGGCCGAAAAATAATCCGGGTAGTCGGTTGCCGAAAGTTCGCCTCCCTGCGTATGGGCGCCTGTACCCTGGTCATACAAACCCAGGCAACGGATCCGTGAATGCTCGGGCTGGTAGGCCCATACACTGGCCCGGTTTACCGCCAGCGCTTTTGTGATTTGACCGGTCAGCAATTCGACAGCCAGGTCCCATTCGCCGTTGAGAATGGCCGGGTTCTTTTTCAGCTTTGCAAACACAGTATCCAACCGGCTGGCTTTGTCAATTTTCTTTTCCAGGATTTGCCGGTAGGTATCCAGGCTTTGCTGTTTCTGTTGCAGTTCCTGATTGGCCTGCCGGGTCTGGTCCAGCAATTGTTCGGCTCTCATGCGGGCCTCTATGAGCTCGGTTACGTTCTTGACCGACACGGCACCGCCGCGGATACCTCCTTGCTTATCCGGTAGCGGAGAATACGAAAATGTATAGTAAGCCTGGGTAAACTCATTTTTGAAATGCTCGGTAAGCTGCACCGACTCACCGGCCAGCGTCCGGTCCATATGGGCCTGGTGAGCCAATCGCAGCGATTCGGGGAAAATGAGCAGCGCGTTGAATCCGAGGGTAACCTGAAGACCTTTGGCTGAGTTGCTGTCCTGAAACGCCTGGTTGAAAAAGGTAATCCGGTAGTCTGGGTCAAAGGCAACAATCACGTCCTGGGAGGCATTCAGGATTGACGTGTAAAATGCCTCCTGCTGTTGTACCTGAGTTAGCAGCCGTTCGGTTTCTTCCTGGGTTGTTGACAATTCCTCAACCTGCTGGCGCAGTTCTTCTTCCTGTGTCTTGAGCTCTTCGGTCTGCTGCTGCACCTGGGCCAGCAGGTTTTGGGTTTCTTTTTGCGCCACCATCAGGCGGGTGGTATCTTTGGCAAAGACAGAGGCGCCGACAATTTCTTCCCCGTTGTGAACCGGGCTGTAGGTAATGGTAAAGTAGGCTTCGTAGGCGTCCAGCTTGTAATGTTCGGTTACTTCAAACTGTTCGCCGGAAAAAGCGCGGTCATAATAGCCCTTGTAAACAGGCCACTGATCGTCACTGAAGAAGTTTTTGACCGGAAAACCTTTGTCAATCGAGAAATTGCGACCACTGTACATCTGGCGCAAGGCGTTGTTGCAATATTCCATTTCGTATGACCGGTTGATGGTCATGATGCTATCCGGGGTAGTGTTGATCAATGTGGTCAGGTAGTTTTCCTTGAGCTGCACCTGTTGCAATACCCGCTGCATTTCTTCCTGGGTGGTCGAGAGTTCCTCCAGGTTCTGGCGCATTTCTTCTTCCTGGGCCCGCAGCGCCTCGGCTTGTTGCTGCGATTCGCCAAGCAACTGCCGCGTTTGCTCACTTACCTGAATGCTAGCCAGGGTAGAGGCAATGCTCTGGCCAAGCTTTTCAACAAACTCCCGTTGATACGCTTTGAATTCCTTGAAGGAAGCCAGCTCAATCACTCCCAGTACCTGTTCGTTTACTTTCAAGGGTACGATCAGCAGTTGCGTAGGCGGAGCCTGGCCCAGGCCGGAGGTGATGCGCAGGTAGTCGGTAGGAATGTCGGTCAGGTATACGGTTTCTTTTTCCAGCACCGCCTGGCCCAGCAGACCTTGTCCTACGGAAACAGTCTTTTGCTGGTATTTTTGCCGGTCAAAGGCATACGTGGCCCGGAGCTCGAGCACGGGTTGGTCCCCGCTGTGGGTAAGGACGAACAAGCCACCCTGACTGGCGTGCAGGTATTTGACCAGGTGCTGGACAATCTGGTTGAACAGTACTTCCGGTTGGGACTGGTGCAGGCGCAGAACTTCCACAAAACGGGCCATTCCTTCGCTGATCCAATTGCGCTCCTTGTCCTGCTCGGCGATCTGGGCCATCCGCTGGCGCATGGCCAGCAACTGCTGTTTGAGGGGATGGTCCCCGTCCCGGGTTTGCAGGTCGGGTAACTGTCCGCGGGTGATGGCCTGTACAAAGCCGGTAGCCGACTGCAGGATCGCTTCCCGATCCGCGATGGCTTGCTGCAGTTGCTCGATACGTCGGGTGGAAAAAACACGGTAAGGAAAAGAAGAAAGTTTCATACAGCCTGTCTGATTGATTGAAGCTGTAATATTACTAGAGTCTTCCCGGCGCCTAAAGGATGAGTGAGCCGATGGCCGGAATGGTTTTGTGCCCGGCAGGATCAGGGCGTAAGTGGAACTGCGCGCTGCAACAAATCATCAGGTCAGCGAACTGACGCCCATGATCCGGTTGAGAAAGGCTTCCTTGCGCCGTTTGGCTACGTCGAGTGTGACATTGTTGTGCAATACCACGTAACCGCCTTCGCCACGAATGTATTCCTTTACTTCCCGCAGATTGACCACAAAGGAATTGTGGATCCGGAAGAAGTTGTATCCGTCGAGCATTTGCTCGTATTCTTTCAAAGGCTTGCTAACCACGTATTTCTTGCCGTCACTCATGTAAAAGCACGTGTAATTGCTCATCGCCTCGCAATACAGGATGTCTTTCAATTTGAGAAACATCAAGCCTTCCTGGGTGGGCACGGCCAGCCGGTAACTGTCGGCTGAAGTGTTTTTCAGGTTACCGATCAGCGATTCGAGCTTCAGGGCCGTATCCTTGCTGTTGCGTTTGGCAGCCTTTTCGACGGCATGAATCAGCTCATCGGGATCAATGGGTTTGAGCAGATAGTCGATGGCCGAAAACTTGAAGGCCCGGATGGCGTAGTCGGAGTAGGCGGTTGTAAAAACGATTTCAAAATCGATGTTGGACAGCTGTTCAAGCAGATCGAAACCGGTTTCCCCCTGCAGCTGGATGTCAAGGAAAACCACAGCCGGATGATAGGTTTCAATGGCTTGCAGCCCTTGGGCTACATTTTGGCAAAGGGCTTGCACGTGGACCTGCGGGCAGAATTTTTCGAGCAGGTTTTTCAGATTTATCCGGCTTTTGGATTCATCGTCCACAATCACAGCGTTGAGCAGTCCTTTCATAGCAAACACAGGTAGAAGGTATAAACTCAGGTAATTGCGCCTGAACGCTGGGGTGGAATACCCGCAAGGGGCTGCAAGCAATGACAAAATCTAATGAAAAATACAAAAACATACTTGAATAACTTACATTAACAGAAAATTAATCTGGGCTTAATGCCGCACTTGGCTTAATGCCGCACTTGGCTTAATGCCGCACTTGGCTTAATGCCGCACTTGGCTTAATGCCGCACTTGGCTTAATGCCGCACTTGGCTTAATGCCGCACTTGGCTTAATGCCGCACTTGCCGGTAACTTCACGTAATGGGTAAAGAAATCGTAACCCGCGTACCTGCGGCAACCCCGCCATGGAACAGATCGTCGATTTGTATCGATACCTGACGGCCCTGGTTGAGCAGGGCAAGCCGCTCCTGGGTGATGATCATGCCCCGGGATCTGTGCTCTGTCAGTGACTTTTGTTGCAAATCAGCGGCCGCTTTGCGGCCGATGCCATCGTCTTCAATGGTCACTCGGAGCGTGTTGTCTTTTTCGGCGATGCGAATGTAGAGATTGCCACGTTCCTTCTTGTTGTAAAGCCCGTGCAAGATGGCATTTTCAACAAACGGTTGAATCAGCAGGGAAGGGATTTCGGTATTTTCCAAATCAACCTCTGAAGCAATCTCAAAGTGCACATCAAACTTTTCGTCAAAGCGGATCAGCTCCAGACGGATGTAATAGCGCAGCAACTGGAGCTCTTCGGACAGGCGGATTTTATTCTGCAGCGAGTTTTCGAGCACCCCGCGGATCAGTTTGGAAAAATAGGACAAATAGCGGATGGCATTCTCGCTTTCATTATTGGAGACAAAATACTGAATGGAGTTGAGAGCATTGAAGATAAAATGCGGGTTCATAACGGCCCGGAGCGCCATCATTTTCAATTCTCCCAGCTTTGTATGCGCTTCGGCCAGCGCAAGCGTGCTCTGGCGGATTTGTTCTTCCTGCTCGATCCGGCCGGTGATGTCTCTGGCATAGACGGCGACACCGGTAATTTCCTTTCGGTTTACAATGGGGTTGAGGGAAAACTCATAGTACTGATCCGGCGTTTTTTCAACAAGCCTGAATTGTTCTCCGGCCAGGGCGCGGTCGTACTTGTCTTTCCAGGACCGGGTAAAGAAACCGGGCAGGGCCGGGTCGAGCATATCGCTTCCTGCCGTGACTGTGAACTGGAAGTCATGGTAGATTGCCTGCCGGAAAATGCTGTTGAAGGCCACCAGGCGGTACTGGCGGTCCACCGACCAGATGCTCATGTCCGCATTGTCAATGATGGCACTCAGGTTGGATTCACTGGTACGGATTTTCGCCTCCGCCTGCTCCCGTTCGGTCAGGTCGCGTACCACTGCCAGTATGTGTTTTTCGCCTTCAATCACAATCCGCCGGGCATGAATGGCCACATACACCCGGGAAAAATCCTTTCCCTGCATCCAGGTTTCCATAACGACCAGGCCTTTGCTGTAATACTGGGCGAGGAACGTTTCCCGGTCGGCCGGGTCGACCCAGAAGTTCATGGCAGCGGCCGACTTGCCGATCAGGTCTTGCTTTCGGTAGGTTACCAATTGCTGGTTGACGTTGAGAATGGTTTGGTCGCTTTCGCGAATCAAAACAAGTATATCCGGACTGAGTTCGAAGATCTTCGAGAATTTTTCCTCACTGCTCCGCAGTTGTAACTCAATCTGCTTCTGATGGGTGATGTCCTGGGCCAGTCCTACGATCCGCGTTACAAGCTGGCCCGTACGTATGGTATATCCGGTCAAATGCAACCAGATCGGATGCCGGGCGTAATCGCGGCAGTGAACTGTCAGGTTGAGTATGCCTTTTTCTTCAAACAATTGACCGAAGGCCGTATTGAAGACCTGGAAGTTGTTTTCTCCGAGCAGGTCCCGGATCTGGTGGGGGGTGAGCTCGGTTTGCGGCGGGTAGCCCAGCATCTGGTAAAGTTCAGCCGACCATTCGATCTGACCCGACGACAAGTGATACTGCCAGCTGCCGATTTTGGCAATGCGGTGTGATTGCTGCAAGAGGAATTCTTTCTCCGAGAGCAGCTGGTTATTGCCCGTGAGCTGCTCGTTCAGCTGGCGGAGCTCTTCCTCGCTGCTGGACAGCTCCTGCTCACGCGCGGCCAGCTGCTCTTCCCGGATGGTTAGTTGCCGGTTCAACTTTTGTTCGTTTCGCAACGCCTCTTCGATCATCATCTGTTGATTTTTCAGCTGGGTCACATCGTGCATGCCTCCCATCATGCGGACGGCTTTGCCAACCGAATCGCGGATGATGCAACCTTTGTCGATCACATGGGAAACCGCGCCGGCAAGACTCACAATTCGGTATTCGTCTTGCCATTCGTGCGCGGACGTGTCAAGTAGCGCCTTCTCGATCCGTTCAATTACCCGCCCCCGGTCATCGCAATGGATGGCCCCTTTCCATTCGTCAATGGTATAATCTGTTTTTTCAGGCGGATAGCCGCTGATTTTTGCAAACCCGTCCGACCACTCAATGGTATTTTGAATCAGATCCCAGTTCCACAGCACATCGTTAGACACCGTTGAGATAATTTTGTAGCGGTTTTCACTCTCTTCCAAGGCCTTCTCCATCTGCTTTTTATGCGTAATGTCCCGAAACGAAATAAAAAGGCCGTCTTCTGATTTGACGCAGGTCAGCTGTACCCATTCCGCCCGCAGACCCGGCAATTGCACGTCGCGGTCAATCATCCGGCCCGACTGATAGACCTGACAAAAAAGGGCAAAGATTCCGCTTGTGACCAGTGCCGGCGCCGTGTGGGTCAGGCGCTGGCCGATCCTGTACAAAGCAGGAGCCGTGAACAGATCCGCCGCGAGTTGGTTGACATCTGTAAGAACAAAATCGACAGGCTGGCCGATTTCATTTTCAATCGCTTCATAAATCAGCAGTCCGCTCTGGCTGCTCTGATAGGCGGCCTGTAGTCGCTGGGTGGCCCTTTCGGCAGCCTGACGGGCAAGGACCCGCTCGGTGACATCGCGGCTGAAGACGCCTGCCCCGATGATGCGTTCGTTTTCCTGCACCGGAAACAAAAGCAGTTCTTTGTAAACAGGCTGGCCCGGCACTTGGTAACACTCGGTGACTGTAAACGATTCTCCACCCAATACCCGGTCGTAGTAGCGGATAAATTTGCTGGCTATTTCTTCCAGGCCAAGGGAATCAAACAGCGCTGGCAGGTTGGTATTCAATGAAAGCGAGATATGGTAGGCAGCGAGCATGTTACGTTGCAGCGTCCGGTTATAATAGGTAAGACAGTACCGGTTGTCCACTGCCCATATTTCATCGGTGGTATTGGAAAACAAGGAAGCGATCAGGTTGATGTTCATTGCCGGATGAGTGTCAAAGGATTCCATAGGCATGCTCGGGCTGGATCTGTATGGGTAGGGCTAGATTTGTATTGGGAAAGATTTGTATTGGAAAGATAGGTAAAATTCCTGAAGCGTATCGCAGCTACGGCTCAGGAATGAACCGTAGCTGTTCACTTCCGGGTATGGTAGCTGTTTACTTCCGGGTATAATGGATTGGTTTGCTTACTGAACCGGCGCAACTGAAGGGAATCTGTACGCAAAACCGCATCAGGGTTTTCGGGTGTGGCACCACAGAGGCAACGGCACCACAGAGGCAAAGGCACCGCCGGATGGCAAAAACCGGCAGGTCTGGAAACAGAATCATTCAGAGCGTAGCCCTTGGTGCATTACAGTCTGGGTTGCATTACAGTTTTGCATCGAACGTATGTTGTCCTGAGCCGAATATGTATAGATTATGCATAAATGCGTATTTGTATCTATGCTGGTAGTACCGTGTTTTGAAACGAGAGGCAATTGCTGCGGCACATCCAAAACAACACGATCGGTATGCACACCCACTCGGCTCTGTTCCACTCGGCTCTGTTCCACTCGGCTACACAAAAAGCACAGTGGTTTCTACTGCTGTTGTTCTTTTTTGCCTTCACCCTGGCTGAATATGTTTTTCTGGGACTAATCCCCATCGGCTAACTAGCTACCGTCGGACGGGAAGCTGTACCTTCTGGGTCTGAAACTGTTTTCCAGGACGGGCTGGTTTGTCCGCCTGCTATTGGCAGTACTTTACCCATTAGGCTTTGCCATCGAGCCGGTAAGGCTCTCGGAGGGCCACCGGGAGAATCAGACTACCAAACCCGGCTCGGGCAGGATCAAAGCCGGGCTGGTGCTGCTGTACCTGTCGGGAGCGGCCCTATTGGTGAGCCTGCACTACAACCCCTTCTTCAGGCTGGCCTATCCTCTGGCTGCCATTGCCCTTGCCATCGGCGGCTACCATGCCGGCAATTTACTGAGAAGAAAGCCGGTCGAAAAAAACGCTATCCGGGCCGATCGGAAAAGGAGGCCTACCCCTTACTCATTCCATTTCAAAGGAGAGGATCAGAGCGGAGCAGGTGGCAGATGGGTCAACATTGTCAATCCCTTCCGCGGAACGCTGGTCGTCGGCATTGGGCAACGGCGCTTTCTGCAGAGGATACCACACCGCATTATAGCCGACCATTCAATTGACAGGCTTCCCATGGTTAGCTCCCACTGCGGTTCGCCCGTCCATTCGCTTGCATCCCTGACCGGTTCACTGTCAGCTGACCAGCTGGTTGACCAATTGGTCGAGTTGTTGTTTGACCTGGAAAGGGCTTTTTTCAAACAGCTCCTTTAGTTCGAATCTGACCCGGTTGCCAAATCCGTCCATTTCCGTTCGGACAAAATCATCCACGTTTTGCCGGTAGTCGGT